>FLNY01002093.1_pt1 | contig 21051 bp, 21 predicted proteins | sample 1140381 | NCBI WGS metagenome assembly FLNY01 (sample SAMEA3878172, study PRJEB12797) | bioreactor metagenome | biome: Moose rumen | place: Sweden | collected 2011-10
AAAAATATAAAAAATAGACCGCCGTAGCGGTCTATAAAACACTAATTAATCCATAAAAACAGAGTTCAAATCTTCACCGGGACCTACGGAATCAAGGTCATATTCATCGCCGTCGTGAAGACCCGGGTCGCTCTCAGTGAAAACAGTATCAGTAAGACGATATTTACGTATTTCAATTTCAGGGTCAGAATAAAATTTCTTCATATCGCTTACCTCCATTAAAATTCAAGTATAATATAGCAGATTAATTGCAATAAATCAATACCCGAAAAATGAAATTTAAAAATTATTAATAATTAATCATTTACGAAAGGAAATCATAACTTCATTTGGTTAAAGTTACTAAAAATAATTAATAAAATTGTTAATTTTGGGTACTTGTGACTACAGGACAATTATAGTATAATACAATTGTATGAACATATAAAAATACATACAATAATTAATAAAGGAGAAATTGATATGGCACTTTTCGACAAGAAATTTTGTGATGTATGCGGTGAGAAAATAAGCTTACTCGGCAACAGAAAGCTTGAGGACGGTAATCTTTGCAAGGACTGCGCAAAGAAGCTCTCCCCTTTCTTTTCCGAAAGGAGAAAAGCAACTGTTGAGGATATAAAGCAGCAGCTTGCATACAGAGAACAGAATAAGCAAAACCTTAATACCTTCAATCCCACAAGAACCTTCGGATATAACACTAAAGTAATGATTGACGACAATCAGAGAAAGTTCATTGTAACGTCCAGAAGCGATTACAGATCGGAAAACCCCGATATTATCGACATCGCTTCTGTGAGCAACGTAAGGTATGATATCGACGAGTCAAAAACCGAGCGCTATATGAAGGACGCTAACGGAAACAGACAGTCCTATAATCCCCCGCAGTATGATTATTCATACAGAATAAAAATGCATATTAACGTAAACCATCCGTATTTTAACGAAATTAATTTTGACGTTACAACCTCAAGTATTAACAGCAGATACAGCGAGGAGTTCAGACGCTATGAGCAGACCGCTAACGATATTATCGTAGCGCTCGGCGGCGCAGCTGCTGGCGGTATGGGAATGGAAATGAACCAGATGGGTTACGGCCAGCCTATGCAACAGGGTTATCAGCAGATGAACGGCGGTTACACTCAGCCACAACAGGGTTATCAGCAGATGAACGGCGGTTACTCTCAGCCAATGCAGCAAGGTTATCAACAGATGAATAACGGCTATGCCCAGCCTATGCAGCAGGGTTATCAGCAACCGGTTCAGCAACCCGTTCAACAAGCTGCCGCAGATGCTGCATGGTTCTGTCCTAACTGCGGTTCACAAAACACAACTAATTTCTGCCAAAACTGCGGAAAGCCGAAACAATAAGCACTCACAACAAAGCGAGGTATTAAAATGTCAGATTTATTAAACTATAAATGCCCCGCCTGCGACGGCGCGCTTGAATTCGATACCGCGTCGCAGAAGATGAAATGTCCCTTCTGCGGAATGGAGTACGAAATGAGCGAGCTTGCTTCCAAGGACGAGGTGCTCAACACGCAGGCGCCTGACGTTGCGCCGCAGGGCGACGCGTTTAACTGGAGCAATTCGGGCGATGAATTCACAACCGATGAAAACGGTATGGCGGTTTATACCTGTAAGTTCTGCGGCGGCGAAATTGTAGGCGACGAAAACACGGCTTCGACCTCCTGCCCGTTTTGTAACAATCCCGTAGTTATGAGCGGAAAGCTTTCGGGAATGTTAAAGCCTAATTACGTTATCCCCTTTAAGCTCGACAAAAAAGCGGCTAAAAATAAGCTCAAGGAATACATATCAACAAAGAAGTTTACTCCGAGCTCCTTTAAGAGCGAGAATAAGCTTGACGAGATTAAAGGCATATACGTTCCCTATTGGCTCTTTGATTCACAGATAAATGCAAACGTTCAGTTTGAGGGAACTAAGCGCAGGACGTGGAAGGATAACCGCTTTGAATATACCGAAACGAGCTACTTTGATATATTCAGATCGGGCAATATGCGTTTTGAAAACATACCCGTAGACGGCTCCTCAAAAATGGAGGACGAGTTGATGGAAAGCATTGAGCCTTTTGACTTTAAGGATGCCGTTGATTTCCAGACAGCGTATCTTGCAGGCTATCTTGCAGATAAGTATGACGTTGATATGAACGCGGCTGCGCCGAGAGCTAATGAAAGGATTAAAACGAGCGCTGAGGATACGCTGAGAAAGACCGTATCGGGTTACGACAGCGTTAACACCAAGTTCTCAAACATTCAGTTAATTAACGGAATGGCTAAATATGCGCTCTACCCCGTATGGCTTCTTAACACAAGCTACAAGGGCGAAAAATACACCTTCGCTATGAACGGACAAACGGGTAAATTCATAGGTAACTTACCGATTGATAAAGGCAAAATAGCCGGTATGTTCACGGGTATTACGGCGGGCGTAACCGCAGCATTATTCATTATCGGCAAGCTGCTTAATCTGTTTTAGGAGGTGCGTACGATGAAAAAAATAATAGTATTTATTACGACTCTTGCGCTTCTTCTTTGCACGACCTTTACTGCATATGCGGACGACGTGTATTACGGAAGATACGGAGAACCCGGAAACAGCGAGGCGTTAAAAACTGTTTCCGAAATGGCTAATGAGATTTATGATAACTATGAGATAGATGCATTCTATTTTGTAACCGATAGGGAGCTTGTTACAAGCGATGAGGCTAAACAGTTTGCAGACAGTATTATAAGTCAGTTCACAAATACGGTTGACACCGTGTCATACGTAAGAGGTCCCGAGGCAGGATATATCGTTACTAACGGATATTGCGACGAAATTTTCAACCAAGAGATTATAGCTCGAATTACGGGCATAACCTCCCCCTTTGAGATTCGTGATGAATATGACAATGCCGCGGCGGCATACTTCTCAACGGCTTATTCAATTATAGTAGAGCATTACGGCGCGGGTACTGAGGTTCCCGACGACGAAATGGAACAGCAACCGACGGGAGAGGAAGGGCTCGGCAGCGGTGAGGATACTCAGACTGACGACGCTCCGCTTGTAATCGCTCCTGCTTCCGAAGCTGCGCCTGCTAAGAAAGGCTCGTTAATAAAAGGTTTATTAATATGTCTCGTAATCGGACTCATAGTTGCCGCAATCGTAATTTCAAGCATCAAGAGCAAATATAAGCCCGTACACAAAAACAGGGCGGCTGCAAACTACCTTGTAGATAATTCAGTACAATTAACAAATTCCTACGAAAACTTCGTAAGGAAAGAAACCACGCAAAGAGAAATAAACAACAACCAACAAAAATAAGGACTCGTACGAGTCCTTATTTTTTGCTTAATAGATAGTTGCCGAATAGGTTGAATAAACCCACGCGGATTTATTGGATACGCTTATTTCAAGCTTGTATTTATTGTCATCGGTTTTACTGCTTACATCAGCCTTAATAGTTAAATCAGAAGCTTCAAGTTCCGTTCCCTTCGGAACTATTACCTTTATCGTACTGTCACTGAGCTTTCTTACTCTCGGATTTGAATTATTCTTCGCGCCTTCTATTACAACATTTGAGGTTCTGATTGGTATATCAATTTCCTCGTAGTTATCCGAGACATCAACCGTAACCTTCACGCTCTTATCTGCGTCCTCAAGGAGTATTACACCCTGTACCTTATTAGTATCAAAGGAGAAGGTATTTTCGCCGACATTCAGCTTATTATAGCTGATATTTCCGAGCACGGCTGAGGTGACATCCGCATTTTCAAGGATACCTACATGGAGGTAATCGCTTGAATAGTTAAGCTTAACGTCCTTATCCGAAACCTTAGCGGGCGCGTCAGTCAGCTCAACAGATACGGGAAGGTATTCCTCCTTAAGTACCGGGAACTGAACTGAAACGGTCTTTAATACGGTATCGGGATCGTTAACAGAGGTAATTGTAAGGTAATTCGCTTCAACCCCTGTTCCGCCTGCAACAAGCTTACAGTCGGTTGTATAGGTTTCATTAAGCTCTGCATTTTCTCCAAAGCTTGCTTCTGCATTAATCCTCTCAATCTTATCAACATAAGCCTTGGGTCCTTTAACAATAACCCTGTCCTCGCTGAGCACGGGAGTACCGAATACGTATCCGTCCGCAGTTACATCCTTATTATATACAAGGGTAATATCAAATTCCTTGCTCTCCTCAACGTCAAAATAAGCGTCAATCGAAGCGGGATAGGTATTTGTAATTGAGAAGTCCTTGGTCTTTGACTTATTAGTAACGATTATCGGTATGCTCTGAGTACCCGCTCTGTTGACGGAGCTTGTGTCAAATCTTACGGAAAGGTCGGTATCCTTAACCTGACCTACAACGTATTTCGCACCGCTTACGGTCACCTTAACGTCAACGGTATCAAGAAGCGAATAATACTTCATCCCGAGCTGTTCCGAGAATTCATCGCTTAGCTCTATCGGAACCTGAACGGTAACCGTCTTGGTTTCATCGGTACCGATATTAAGCGAGGTAATAATCCAAACGAGCACAGCAAGCAGAAGGGCTACTAAAATTAGCGATTTATCGTTAAAAACGAGGGTTCTGAGCGAAATCTTTTTCTTTTCTGCCATTACTTCTTCACCCTCCTTATAAACTTTTTAATAACGCCGCTTCCGTTAGTGCCGTCCTCATCGATTAATACGTTTTCGAGGATTGAACGCAGCTCGCCGCTTGAAATATTGCGCTTAAGGCTTCCGCCCTGTGCAACGCTGATATGTCCCGTTTCCTCGCTTACTACGATAACTACGGAGTCGCTCTGCTGAGAAAGCCCGATTGCAGCTCTGTGACGGGTACCGAGCTCTGAGGAGATATTATTATCCCTTGAAATCGGGAGAATACAGCCCGCCGCAGCAACCTTTGCATCCCTGATAATCATAGCGCCGTCATGCATAGGAGCCTTCGGGAAAAATACGTTTTTAATAAGCTCTTTAGTCGGCTTCGCGTCAAGCGCAGTACCGCTCGACACAATATCGCCGAGCATTGTTTCATTTTCAAATACTATCAGCGCGCCCGTCATAGTATCTGACATATCTGTACACGCCTTGCATACCGCGTCAATGGCGCTTCTGGTTTCCGCAATTTCAAGCGCCGCACCGCCCGAGGTAATAAGCTGAACGAGGGTAGAACGCGCAGCGCCCTTGCCCATTTGCTCAAGAATATTACGTATTTCGGGACCGAAGAGGATTACTACGATAATAAGAATATTTGAAAATACATTTCTCAAAATATAGCTTGACGCACTCATACCGAGGAAGTTAACGAGGAAATAGAGCAACGCGACAAAGAGCAAGCCCTTAACAAGCTGGATTGCTCTTGTTTCCCTTATAATCCTTATTACGATATACAGCATTATCGCTACGAACAGAATATCTACAAGGTCAATAAGATTAAAGGTCATAAATAGTCCTTTAATCTGGCTCAGATAATCTATGATGGTATTCCACAGATTCTTGACGTATCTGAAGCGCAGCGCCAGTTCAATAATAGGCATCTTATACTTCTCCAAATTAATATATATAATTATAATAACATATCGGAAGGTAAAATAAAAGCCTATTTATAATTTTTTTACAACCTTAAGCAGTTTATCAATATCCCTCTTAGTATTAAAACTGCCTGCGCTAACTCTTACCGTTCCGCTTTCAAGGGTATTAAAATGCTTGTGCGCAAGCGGCGAGCAATGGTAGCCTCCCCTAACGCAAATATCTCTTTTTGCAAGCTCAAGCGCGACTGCTTCGCTTGAATAACCCTCAACGTTAAACGAAAGTATTGGCGAAGAATTAATGCTTTTGGGACTATCGGTAAATAGCTTAACCTTGTTAATGCCTGAAAGCTCAGCGTAAAGGTAATTAATAAGCTCAATTTCCCTTTCGTAAACCGTTTCAATTCCGACGCTGTTAAGATAATCAATTCCTGCTTTCAAACCGATTATCCCCGGAACGTTAAGCGTTCCTGATTCAAACCTGTCCGGTAAGAAATCGGGCTGGGAATAGCTCAGCGAGTTACTGCCCGTACCGCCCAAAGTAAGCGGTTTTAATTCAAGGCTGTCAGGTATAAGAGCAAAGCCTGTTCCCATAGGTCCTAAAAGCCCCTTGTGTCCCGCAGAGCAAAGAATGTCAATATTATCTTTCTTCATATCAATCGGCGCATACCCCGCGCCCTGCGCCGCATCAACAATGAACAGAATATTCTTTTCCCTGCAAAGTCTGCCTATTTTCTCTATCGGGAACGTGACTCCGAACGCATTACTTGAATGAGTACAGATAATCGCCTTTGTGTTACTGTTAATAAGAGCTTTGAAATTATTGAGCATCGTTTTATCATCATATGAATACTTAGCTATATCAAAATCAATTATATCGTCAAGATGGAGCTTATATATTACTCTTAATACGCTGTTATGCTCAAGGGAGGAAATTATGAAATGGTCTCCCTTTTGGGCGATTCCTTTTATCGCAAGGTTAAGCGCCTCGGTACAGTTCTTTGTAAAAATAACGTTTTGAGGAAAGCAGTTAAACATTTCGCCTATTTTTTCACGCGCTTCATACACCTTTTCGCTTGCTCTTACGGAAGCCTTGTAGCCTCCCCTGCCGATATTAAAAGCATTAACGCAATATGCTTTTCTTATCGCGTTTAAAACGCATTTAGGCTTCGGATAGCTCGTTGCGGAATTATCAAGATATATCATAACTCATCAACTCCGACTACTCTTATTCCGTTTTCCCTCAAAAGCTCGCACAATGCGTCAATATTACTGCTATTAACCTTAATCGCATAGCCGCAGCCCTCGGTAGCCTTAGGATTTTTAATTCTTGTTATGCTTGATTTTATATTATTTCTGCCGAGCACCTTATTTGCACGCTGAGCATAAGTAATTGAGCCAACCTTAATATTATACAAAAAAACACCTCATTTCCACATAGTATATTTTATGCAGAAATAAGGTGTATAGTTATAGTATATTTATTATACTTCGCTGCCTGTTACCTCAATATCGCCGCCTTTTGAGGCTTCGTTTTCTACAGCCTTTTTAGCGCTCCTGTAAAGCAGCTTAACCTCAATTAAAGCGATTAAATCAACAATCGCATATACGATAAGCCCCGCGCCGATAATACGCACGAACATCTCAGAAAGCTTTGTTGACTGAGTAATGGCATACACGCCGAAGGCTATCGTTACTACGCAAAGAATGAGCGTAATCCATCCAAGGAATTTAACCTTGGTAAGCGTCTTAAACGCTGCAAACAGATTTGTAACGCCCGCAGCAAGTACGAATATACCTATCATAATTACGATAATCGATATAACCTGCTTATACATCACACATATAATTATACCGATAATACCGAGGATTATGCCCATAGCAAGCGTAAATATTGACGACCTGTCAATGAGATAAGCAATTATACCCACAATCGCACAGGCAATAAATGCCGCGCCGACCGCAAGGGATATGTACTGAATACATTTATCGGGAAAGGATACGAATAATATTCCCGAAAGCAGTCCTACAATGATAGTAGCAATTGATAAATTCTTAATCTGAGAAAGTATTTTCATACCGTCACCTTCCATTCAAAAAGAGAGGGCAAAGCCCTCTCTTTGAGGCACACTAGCGTATCAGATTCGTCAGCGTGTGCCTAAATTACTCCTCTTCCTGAGATTCAGCAATTACCTTCTGAGTAATATTCTCGGGACATCTCTCATATCTTGCAAATTCAGTTGTAAATGAGCCTCTGCCCTGAGTAATCTGGCGCATAGCCGTTGAGAAGGTAGTCATTTCGCCCTGAGGAACCTCAGCAACGATTTCCTGCATTCCGTCACCGATCGGATTCATACCGAGTACTCTGCCGCGGCGCTTATTAATATCGCCGATAATGTCGCCCATAGCGTCATCGTTACAGTGAGCATTAAGAGTTACGATAGGTTCAAGAAGAGCGGGACCTGCCTGAGGAATACCGTTCTTAAATGCGATAGAAGCGGCTGTCTTGAACGCCATTTCGCTTGAGTCAACGGGGTGATAAGAGCCGTCGAAAAGCGTAGCCTTAACGCCAACCATAGGATAGCCTGCAAGCACGCCCTTTTCCATAGCGTCTCTGAGTCCCTTTTCAACTGCGGGGAAGAAGTTCTTCGGTACGGAACCGCCGACAACTCTTTCGCCGAAAATGAGCTCGTCTGAATCACAGGGTTCGAATTCAATCCAAACGTCACCGAACTGTCCGTGACCGCCCGACTGCTTCTTATGTCTGCCCTGAACCTCAACCTTCTTGGAAATAGTTTCTCTGTATGCAACTCTCGGCTGAATAAGAGAAGCTAAAGCCTTATATCTTTCCTTCATTTTTGAAAGACATACGTCAAGGTGCTGCTCGCCAAGACCTGAAAGTATTGTCTGACGGGTTTCGGTGTTGTTAACGAAGGTGATTGAAGGATCCTCTTCAATTATTCTGTTAGCCGCAGTAGCAATCTTTTCCTCCTCGCCCTTCTTGTCGGCGATAATTGCCATAGAATATGTAGCGTTGGGAATGTCTACTCCCTCAAGCTCTACGTCGCTGCCCTGAGCGCGCATTGTGTCGCCCGTCTTAAAGGTGCTGAACTTAGCGATAGCGCATACGTCGCCCGCTTCACATTCCTTAATATCGGTCTGCTTAGCGCCGAGAGTATTAACGATTTTACCTACTCTTTCCTCGTCGCCGGTTCTTGCATTAACAACGGTTGTACCCTGTACGATTTTACCGCTGATTACCTTAAAGAAGTTAAGCTTACCGATGAACGGGTCTGCAACAGTCTTAAAGCAAACTGCAGCAAGAGGACCGTTTGAATCAACCTTAACGTCGCCCTCGTCCTTAGCAGAAGGAGCGGCGTTCTTAATGAAGTCAAGGAGCATATCAACGCCCGCGCCGTCAACGCCTGCGCATGCAAATACGGGAACAATTGAGCCGTCGGCAATACCGATGGTTACGCCCTTAATCTTCTCATCGTGAGTGAGCTCCTCACCCTCGAAGTATTTTTCCATAAGCTCATCATCCGCGCCCGCAACAGCCTCGTTAAAAATCTCAACGATTTCGTCATAATGCTCGTCGCTTGACGGGTCAATCTGAACCTCGGTCTTCTTTATTCCGTTATATGTATAAGCCTTGTCCTCAAGAAGATTATAGTATGCAACCTTACCGTCGGACGCGATTGGAATAACAACAGGACAAAGTGAGGTACCGAACTTTTCAACAAAAGCATTAAATACCTTGTAGAAATCAGCTCTCTCGTCATCCATCTTAGTTGCAACAACTATTCTGGAAACGCCCTTTTTCTCTGCGTTTTTGAAAGCCTTTTCAGCGCCTACGGAGAGACCTGAGCGTGCAGAAGCAACGATAATAGCGCTGTCGGCAACGCGGAGACCTTCGCTCGAACCAAGCGCGAAATCAAAAAGACCCGGAGTGTCGATAGCGTTAATTCTTGCGCCCTTGTAATCAAACTGAAGAACAGCGGACGAGATACTAACTCCCCTCTTCTTTTCCTCAGAATCGAAGTCAGATACGGTGTTACCGTTAGCTACATTGCCGATTCTCTCAGTAACGCCTGCGGTATAAAGCATAGCCTCGCAAAGAGTGGTTTTACCGCTTCCTGCATGACCGAGAAGTGCAACATTTTTTACTAAACTCATAAATTTTCCTCCATTTTATGTCATTGTTAAAATTGTATAATATTTTTTATCTTATGTCAATATAAAAGATTTCTTTTTATAATATAATTTAATATAATGCAAATGCAAACTTGATGTTTGTATAGAAATGAGTTATTATAGTTTTATATTTTGGAAAGGCGGCAGAGATAATGAAAAGGTTCTTCAAAGTATTAGCGGCTCTCATATTTGCTGCCGCATATCCCTTTTGCTGTATATCCTCGGCATATGACGGCAATCTAAGCGGTATACTCTGGGATTATTTCGTAAACCGTGATACAGTCTTTACTTACGTTAGATTTGTTTCCATTTTTGTCGTAATGTTTATCTTAACATATCTAAACAAAGATAAACTAAAATTCGTTTCATATTATATTTTATCAATTATGGCATTGCTTACCGCGGCTTCCTTTATCGACAGATTTCACACTTACCGCCTGTTTTATAATTATTATATTGTGTTGTGGTTTGCAGTTACCGTTGGAGTAACCAACGCCGCAGTGTTTATATGTGCAACTCTTTTTTCCAAAGAATATTACGATAAGTTTTTCAGATTTTTCTGGCTTTCATTATCGCTGTTTTATTTATTCGTCCTCTATGTAAGCTTTATAAGAACACCCGATTCTTTTGGGCGAACGGTAAATACCGTAATTGGAAACGGTACACTCAAGTATTTCAAATATTCATTCACTCATTTTGACGATACTTATATGATGCTGATATGCATTGGTAACATTCTGATTTTTCTTCCTCTTCCCTTTATTATTAAAAGCATATTATTTAAGCAGCCGTCTTGGATTTCGCTTGTTATCGGTTTCTTCCTTCCTCTGATTGCAGAGGCTTACCAGTATATATACAGATGCGGAAACGTGGATATTGACGATTTACTGCTTAACTGGGCAGGATTGATATTAGGATTTGTTTTACTGAAAATAGTAGAAAAAAAGAAGCTTGCTTCATAGCAAGCTTCTTAATTTTATTCTGCTATTTCCTCAACAGCTTCTTTTTCCTCAGTCTTATCCTTTGACTTTCTGTGAATTACAAAGCGCTGAAGCGGGTAAGTCCAAAGGAACGGAATAGTAGTTACAAGAACAAATATAATCCAGTCGGCAAAGCCGTTAATCTCGCCTTTTTCATTAACTGCAGAAGCTATGTGGTTAACTGCAAAGTCTGTGAAAAAGCCCTTCATCCACGCGGCAATAAATACGGTTGCAACAACCATAATTATATACATTACTACGGAAGAGGTAAGCCCGCTGTCAGCGTCAAAGGTAACCTTTCTGTTCATAATAAACGAAACGGCATAGCCTACTGCGGCAGCAATAAAATATGCATACGCAGCGTCCATCTGGCTGTCTATTCCGAGAAATCTGAATACCTCGTTATCTACCGTCTGGCCTGCAAGACCTCTGAAAACAACAAAATGGAATAAAATGTCAACTAAATACTGAACTACAAATGAAGATACGCCCGCAAAGGAAAACTTAATGAATTTCCAAAGCTCTTCATGCTTTTCGGTAAAATTCTTAAACTTACTCATAAAACTACTCCTAAATTTATTTCATCAATATAATAACATTAATTAAGCAATAATTCAATATCTAATTGCTTAAGCACGTTAAGCCACTTATCAGTTAATACGTAATCCTCGTTTTCAAAAAGGCTATTATGAAGTCTGAATATCATATCTACATATACGGCGGAAATAAGTTTTCTTCTGTCACATATCGGGGTGAAATATTCTATCAGCTCATAAAAAAGTTCTCTTTTATCACATTCGGTATCGGTAAGCTCAGTACCGATATATCGCGCAATATCAAACTCCTTTGGCGCAAGATAGCCTATTGGGTCAATTGCGCAGAACTTACCGTTTTTACTCATAATATTATAACGGTGTAAATCGCCGTGTATCAGCACGCGGTTACTCTTTGAAAAGGTCTTGTCAAACAGGAGAATTGCGCTATTAACATAAGACATAATCTCAGCTTTTTTATACCTAAAGTCTGTTTCAAGAGCCTTATGCTTAAGTATCCTTTCGTAATTATTAAACACGTCTTCCTCTTCGCTAGCATAACCGTTCATAACATTTGAGAAAAACTCTAGGATTTCGGAATTATCCTTATTGAACCTGACGTCTGCTTCTTTACATCTTTCAAGAAGAATAGAGCTACAGGAGTCATCAAAGTCGTAAAGCTCGCACATAATACGGGAGTTTATCTTTCGGTAACACGAACGCTCGGGAATATAACGGTTAATAAACGGCGGGATAATCTTAATAACGCATCTGCCGTATTGAATAGACTTCGCAAGGAAAATAATGCCGAAGTGGGAATTTTTAATCAGAGTGTACTCCGTAATCTGCCAGTTTTTAAGCATCTTGGGAATAGACCTTTCAAGCTCCTTTTTCCACTCCCTTGCTTCAACAGGATGGTAAATTGAAAGGAATTTATTAAGCCTGTCAACATTATCAAGAATACTTGAAAAACCAATTGAATTATCCCTCGCCCTTACGAGCGCCTCAAGGTATTTTAAATCGGCAGGATATGTAAGCTTAAAGTTATTGTTAAAATCAAAATAAAGATAGATTTTTGAGTCCTCGGGAAGCTGCTGGGTAACCTCGGTAAGCTTTGACTCGGAATCAAAGCTATCCCGCAGTTTTTTGAAATCAAATCCCTCAGGCGACTGCATTAGGTAATACCTTTCCCTGTCGACCTGTGAGAAGTCATAGGAGCCAAGAGAATCCGTTATCTTCTGCGCCGTTACTACCGCATCGTTTTCATCAAGAAAAGCGAAATATGAGTCAATAAGCTCGCCTGTAATCATAGGTCTTACGGCATCGCATACAATAAGCTTATCGCAGTCATAATTTGAATCGATATAATCAATTACGTTTTTAAGAGTTCTGTTGCGAGTCGAGCCGCCTTCAATTAAATCAATACCATTAAGCGTACAGATATCCGAGAGATAAACGCTGTTAGCTTCAACGTTTGTAGCAATAACAAGCTTATCAACGCTTTCGGAGGAAAGTATTGATTCGATTACATATTCTATAACCATTTTGCCGTTTACCTTGTGGAACTGCTTGGGAATATTACTGCCAAAGCGCTGTCCAACGCCGTTAGCAAGGATTGCTACAACATTCATAATTTCACCTTTAATTAAATGATATTTCAAGCTCCTTAATTATCTCGCTCTGATACGCCGAGCTTCCGCCGTTAGCTTTTATCTGGTTAATCGCGCCGATTGACTGTTTTCTTTTTCTGAACAAACCGTCAAAAAGTCTGTTGAGCCTTGCTATCGGATAAAGATAACCGTGCTTATTATAGTAAGGATAGCAGTATTTCAGATATTCCTTGTCAGGGAAAGCCATTCTTAAAAGAATTTTTATTCTTTCGGATACGGACGCGTTATTAGCGTCTTTTATGTATTTTAGCGGAACAGTATTTTCCTCATAGCCGAAGCTTCCACCGTCAAGAAGTACGCTTTCAAAGCTTTTCAAAAGGTCATCGTCAAAAGAAACCTCCTGTTCAACAGGAGTATTAAGCCATACTGCGCACAGTGAGATAAGCCCCATTGCCGTTTTCATTACGCCCGCATTATCGCATATTGACAGGAACTCATCATATTTAAAACCGCTGATATTTCGTATCAAAACGTCAATATCCATCAGCATTCTGATTCCTGCTCCCCTGTAAGCAATATGCTTTGCCAGGTGACATATAACGTAAAGCAGATGATTGTATTCGCTTAGCTTATAAGTATAGCTCTCTTTACTGTCGCAGAGTGAAAACATATCGTTAAAGTATTCATTCCAAACGTCGCTGTTGTTGTGGATTTCAATACTAACGCCGTTTACAGTTACCGTAACAACATTTGTCTGATTATCTATAACTTTTATCCCGTCAGTAACCGTCATTAACTCGCGGATTCTGCTAAAATCAGCTTTCCTGACGATTACGTCGATATCGCCGCTCGTTCTGAACTCGGGTGCAGGATAATACCGCGCAACCTCCATACCCTTTACGAAGATATGCTCAATACCGTTAGCGTTTAAAAAGACTTTGATAAAATCAAAGACCTTTTCTTTTTTTTGGTAGTCAATTACAGTAAGCCCGATAAGCTGTGTAAAATGTGAAAGCAAGACCGAATCAGGCTTGAATTCATCGTCAACCTTTTTAAGCTCGTTTGCAATAATTGCGCCGACGTCGTGAATATCAGCCAGCTTGTATAATTCTTCAAAGTCGACATTTCTGCCCAGTGGCGCATCTCCGCTCAAAAAGCAGGACAACAGATATACAAAGTATTCTTTTTGAGCGTTCATAAATTCACCTACTGTTCTATAATATCAAAATCGTAAATAACAAGTCCGCTTTTGAACTCTCTTATTTCCCTGTAAGTAACGTAATAATGATAATGCTCGTTGTAAAACTTAACGAATTCATCGGGCATTTTTTTATCAAAGGAGGCAACGAGCACCTTATCGTCAAGAAAGGCATTTATAGCCTTATCAGAGTACTCCTCAAGTCCGAGCCTGTCAAGCATATCGTAGTAATAATAAGTATAAATATACCAGTCGCCGCAGACCACACTCATCGGAACCACATTATAATCCTTGGTAAGAACGGTTAAATGCCTGTCTATAATCCTATCCCTCGTTTTCGGGATTGAAAGGTATACGTGCTCCTCGTCGTTTTCTATATATTCCAACACCTTATCATAAGTACCGAAACGCGGAATGTAGGTCTTTACGCAGCCTGCGCTGAGAATTGCCGTTCCTGCAAGTACAACGGCGCACACTGCCAGTGTAATTCGTTTTGCAGTCTTTTTGTTTTTTATAAACCCAAACGGATTCTCCTCGCCGATTACGGTATACATCAGAATAATAATTCCGAGCATGGCAAGCGGGAAGGTTACCCTCGTAACGCCCCTTCTTCTTAAGAAAAGATAAACTTCCGCTGCGGCGATAAATACAGACGAACTAAAAAGCTCAAGCCGTTTTTTTCTGTAAAGAATGAACAGAATCAGAGCAACTGCGGCAATATAGTAAAAATAATTAAGAATGTACTCATCCGCTTTCAGTATTCTCTTAATAATGTCCTTAACGTCGGTATTATATTTATCCTTAAAATCACGGCTTTTTATAATCGCCTTTAGCTTTTCGCCGGAATAAGCTTCCTTATCGCCGTAGATATATCTTTTATAAATCTTTATATCATTACTGCTGAGCCCAGCCTCGTCAAAAAGCTCCTTGTGTCTTTTATACGAGATTTTTCCTCCGTCGGAGGCAGCGCTCCTGTACGGCTGAAATTCGTTGTAATAGGTTTCTGTGGGAATTGCCGCCTTATAAGCAGTCTGTACAGCTTCCATTGAATAATTCGAAACGGTCAGGAGTACAAGGATTGCAGCGATAACTGCAACAGATTTCTGCTTTTTTACAATTGCTAAAACAAAGGTAGGAACGAAGAGTAACACAATACAGAAAAGTGTTGCGTCCCTTCTCATACCAAAGCCTGCAAGCATCAACAAAAAGCCGTAAATAATATTACCGACGCTCTTTTTTTCAAGCTTTTCAACGCTGTCAAAAAGCCAGAGCACGCTCGTGCACACGAGAATAAACGCGTTAGTCGTAAACGATATTCTCATTAAAAAGTAGATATGTAGCCCCGAAAGTACGGAGATAAACGCAACGTTGGAACCGTGCTTTTCAACAATTTTAAACAGAGTGATATACGCAAGATTATACGCGGCAAGATACATTACTCCGAACCAGTTTACAGCAGGCAAAACGCCGTAAAGAAATCTAAGAATATAGCCGAATATAATACTTACGAAAAACACCTGCTCACTGTGAGCATTAGTCTTATAGCTCGTTACCATATCGTAGAGCAGCACGTCGTCGACCGTGCCGAAATGGATAAGCTTAAAGCCAAGCATTAACGCAGTCAGCACAAGCGGTATTATTATGAAATACGATTTTTTAAGGATTTTAATCACAGTTATCTCCCGTTTACGATAAATACTCTTTTACGGCGTTTATTACATAATCAATATCATCATCCGAAAGCTTTGCATGGAGAGGAAGGCGGATAAGCCTTGAGGCATATTCCTCCGTTATCGGAAGGTCGCCCGCCTTGTAGCCGAGCTTTTCGCCCATTGGCGAGGTATGAAGCGGGATATAGTGGAACACTGCGCCGATTCCCTTTTCCTTAAGGAACCTGAGCATATCGTTTCTTGTCTCGCCGTCTTTGACAAGGAAATAATACATATGCGCGTTATGATTTGAATAATCGGGAATATACGGCCTGATGAGCTTTTCCTCGTCCTCAAGCTCTTTAAAAGCGTTGTTGTAGCTGTTCCAGACGTGCATACGCCTTTCCATAATTTCATCAAAGCGCTCCGTCTGAGCATATAAAAGTGCGGCAAGCATATCCGAGGGAAGATAGGAGGAGCCCGCCATCTGCCAGGTATACTTATCAATCTGTCCTCTTATGAACTGTGAGCGGTCGGTACCCTTTTCTCTGATAATCTCAGCTTTTTTAAGTAAGTCGCCGTCCTTAACGATAAGCGCTCCGCCCTCGCCCATTGTATAATTCTTTGTTTCATGAAAGGAATAGCAGCCCATATCGCCGATAGTACCAGCGGCATATTTTCCCTTATAAACTGAGCCGACAGCCTGTGCGGCATCCTCAATAACATAAAGGTTATGGCGCCTTGCAATATCCATAATCCTGTCCATATCGCAGAGAACGCCCGCATAATGAACGGGATATATTGCCTTCGTTTTATCGGTAATCAGCTCTTCAATCCTGTCAACGTCAATATTCATCGTTTTCGGATTAATCTCGCAGAATACGGGCTTAGCACCCCTCAAAACGAACGCGTTTGCAGTGGAAACAAAGGTATAAGAAGGCACTATAACCTCGTCGCCCTCCTTTAAATCGGCAAGTATAGCCGTCATATCAAGAGAGGTCGAGCAGGAGGTGGTGAGGAGCATATTCTTTACTCCAAGCTTACTTTCATAAAGCTCATATACCTTTTTTGTATAGGGACCGTCGCCGCACTGTCTATTCTCAAGTGCATCGAGCATATATTTTCTTTCTAAATCAGTAATTGAACACTCGTTAAATTTAATCATTTCTGCCACCGTTATCTGTTACCGTACATTTTTTCGTAGTAATTTTGATATTCGCCGCTGATAATGGTTTCCCACCACTCACGGTTGTCGAGATACCATTTAATAGTCTTTTTTATACCGTCTGCAAACTTGGTTTCGGGCAACCAGCCAAGCTCGCTATGAATCTTTGTAGGGTCGATTGCATAGCGCATATCGTGTCCCTTGCGGTCTGCGACATAGGTAATAAGGCTTTCTGGCTTTCCGAGCTCCTTACAGATAAGCCTTACAATATCAATATTTTTCATTTCGTTATGTCCGCCGATATTGTAAACCTCACCTACTCTGCCCTTATGAATCACAAGGTCAATTGCTTTACAGTGGTCCTCAACATAGAGCCAGTCGCGCACGTTCAGTCCTTCGCCGTATACGGGAAGCGGCTTATCGTTTAGCGCATTCGCTATCATAAGAGGGATAAGCTTCTCGGGAAAATGATAGGGTCCGTAATTGTTAGAGCAACGGCTGATTGAAACTGGAAGCCCGTAAGTCCTGTGATATGCGAGCACGAGCAAATCAGCGGCAGCCTTGGAAGAGCTGTACGGAGAACTTGTATGTATCGGCGTTTCCTCGGTAAAGAATAAATCGGGTCTGTCAAGCGGTAAATCGCCGTAGACCTCGTCGGTAGATACCTGATGGTAACGCTTAATACCGTACTTTCTGCACGCGTCCATGAGAACTGCCGTACCCATAATATTAGTCTGAAGGAAAATGTCGGGATTCTCAATAGACCTGTCAACATGGCTTTCTGCAGCAAAATTTACAACCATATCAGGTTTTTCTTCTTCAAACAGCTTATATACAGCCTCTCTGTCGCAAATATCAGCCTTGACAAATCTGAAATTCGGATTATCCATAACGTCCTTAAGAGTCGAAAGATTACCCGCATAGGTAAGCTTATCAAGGCAGATAATCCTGTAATCAGGATATTTTTTAAGCATATGGAAAATAAAGTTAGAGCCGATGAAGCCTGCTCCGCCTGTTACGATAACCGTCATCTGTATAAACCTCCAAGGAATTCGTCGGATACAACGTTCTTTAAGTACTTGCCGTAATCGGATTTGCCGTATTTTTTAGCGCTCTGTAAAAGCTTGCTTTTATCTATGTAGCCGAGGCGGTAGGCAATTTCCTCGGGTGCTGAAATCCTTATCCCCTGCTGTGACTGAATAGTCCTTACAAAGTCGCCCGCGTCTATTAAACTCTCCATAGTACCCGTGTCAAGCCACGCAAAGCCACGTCCGAGAAGCCTAACGTCAAGCTCGCCGCTTTCAAGGTAAAGCTTATTAAGGTCAGTAATTTCAAGCTCGCCGCGGTCCGATGGTTTAATTGACTTTGCATACTTAACGCATCTGTTGTCATAAAAGTAGAGCCCCGTAACCGCCCAGGGTGATTTAGGCTTTTTCGGCTTTTCCTCAAGGGTTTCAACCTTTCCGTTTTCATCAAAGCTTACGATACCGAAACGCTGCGGGTCTTCAACGTGATATCCGAACACAGTCGCCCTGCCGTTTTCTTCTGCGTTAATACGCGCGTCCTTAAGTATTTTAGAAAAGCCTGCTCCGTAAAAGATATTATCGCCGAGCACCATAGCGCAGCAATCGTCGCCGATAAACTCCTCGCCAAGAATAAACGCCTGCGCAAGTCCGTCAGGAGAAGGCTGCACCTTATAGCTGAGATTAACGCCAAACTGACTTCCGTCGCCGAGAAGCCTCTCAAAATTAGGCAAATCAACAGGAGTTGAAATAATAAGTATGTCCCTGATACCCGCAAGCATAAGCGTACTCAGCGGATAAAATATCATAGGCTTGTCGTATATAGGTAAAAGCTGCTTAGAGGTTACCATTGTAAGCGGGTAAAGCCTTGTACCGCTTCCGCCTGCTAAAATAATACCTTTCATATTCTCACTCCTTATTATGAGGTGATTTTTTTAAAGATGTCTTTATATTTTGTTATTTTCATCAGCCATTCAAAAATAAAGGCTGTAATATACGAGATTATCAAAAGCGCCGCAAATATCAATATCGGATATTTAAACGAGTAGAAAAAGCTTTTAAAATAGTATCCGAATAAGAATGTATGGAACAGGAATATAAATCCGCTTTTCCTTCCGAGCTCCTCAAGCACAGAGGAAACATATGGAATTTTTGAAACTAAAATATAACTCAAAAACAGGATGGGTACTATAAAGACTGTATCGAATTTCATTGCGTAAACCATATTCTCAGCATTAAGAAAGTATCTGACAACGCAAAGAGGAACAAAGGCGACAAGCGGAATTATTACCGCAAGCACCTTGTTTTTAAGCGCTGACGCGTATTTTTCAAAAAGCTTTCTATCTGCAAAAACAGTACCGAGAACGAGAGTACAAAGATATATGTTAAGCCCTCTGAATACGCCCGGAATTAAGCAAAAGCCGACGGTAATAATCAACAGAAAAACATTTATCTTTTTGTATATTCTGTACATCAACGGATAGATTGCATAAAACAGCAGGATTTCGCTGACGTACCACCACGTTGGGTTCATCGTAAATTCATCTTTATAAAAAAGATACGACAAGCCGAAAAGGTTTGCTAAATAATGAAGCGGATTATTGCCGTAAACCTCGTAAAACTTTCTTCCGAAAAAAAGTCCGAGCGGAACGAAAATAATAAACACAAACCAGTAATTGCTCATAAGCTTAAGCACACGGTTTTTAATGAATACTATATCTGCCTTTAAAGGTGATTTAATCTCTGTCTTTGAAGTAAAGGATGTGTAGCTGATAAAAAGTCCGTACCCCGAAAGGAACATAAAGATTGCAACACAGCATTTACAAAACTGAGCAATAACGCTTTCAATCGGTACCCCGCTGAAATAAAACAGCGAAAATGTATAATTCTTAGCATTTAAAAACAGATGATGCCACAGCAGCAGCATAACCGCTATGCCCTTTGCTATATTTGTTTGTCTGAGGTCAAATTTCATAGTTTTATAATGCGGAAATTATTACGCCCGCTACAATAATTGCAAGTCCTATTGCTTTTTTAACGCTGACTTTTTCTTTCAATATCACACGGCTGAGCACCGCAACAAAGATATATTCCATCGCTCCAAGAATAGGTCCAAGCGACAACGGCACCTCTTTATAGGCAAAGATGGAGCAGAAGGTGGCGATAAAGAAAATACTGTAAGAAATTATTACGAACGGATTAAGGTATTCCTTGATTTTGCTTTCATATTCCCTGCCGGAGCTCTTTTTCAGCAGGATTTGCGCAACAGCGGAAATGAGGATACCGCCGAGCATTAAAAGTGAATAAAGAAATTTAGTCATCAGCCTTCACCACTATGATCACGCCGATAATGACGATGACTGCACCTATCACCATATTAATAGTTAATGTTTCTTTAAAAATCATACAGCCCCAGACAATTCCCCATATAATGCCTATGGCTTTGTTACAAAACGCGGTCGTCAGCGGCATATGCTTTAAAATCTGCTGCCACACGATAGCGTATACGCCGAGGATACAAATAATCCCGCCGTAAAGCAAAATAAACTTAAAGGAAAGAAATTCCTCCTTTGCCGCAAGCTTTGAGCACACATTACTAAAAGAATAGAACAGCAAAAGAATGTGCAGCGCGACAAAGTGTATTACTTTTGGCTTTTCGTTATTGATACGTTCACTCATATATCTTCCTTAAATTTCACAAACTATTACTCTGATTTTATCGTTTTTATCCTGAGGTATCGCCTCGAGCCATTCAAATTCAAATTCCTTCGGCTCGTTAAACTTCTTATTCAGCTCGCGTGCAAGGTGCTTTTCTGTTTCAGCCTTCGTCATCCCGTGAGCTTCCTCGTTATAAACGCACTGAATATGCACTAGCGTATAGCTTTTCTGAATTAAGCGTATATCGGTAACTTCTTCGCACTCGCCGAGCATTTTATTAATCTCGAAATATGAGGTCATCGTACCGTCGGAATGCTTAATATAATCATTAAGCCTTCCCTGTATCTTAGTAACGTATCTTACGCCGTCGACAACCTCGGAGGATACTCTGTCGCCGAGCACGTAGTTAATAAGCGGAAGCTCGTCAAAATAGAGCGGCGTTATGATAATCCTGCCCTCGTCGGCAAGGTTGTTATTATCGTCATAAATATTAAACGCAAAAAGGTCAATATTTGAA
>FLNY01004586.1_pt1 | contig 21021 bp, 23 predicted proteins | sample 1140381 | NCBI WGS metagenome assembly FLNY01 (sample SAMEA3878172, study PRJEB12797) | bioreactor metagenome | biome: Moose rumen | place: Sweden | collected 2011-10
CATACTTTCTGCCGGTAATATTAACGACAATCAGCTTGCTTTACCTATTTTTAACGGTATCAATCTCAAGGCTAAAAAAATTCTGGCGGATAAAGCTTATTCTACTTCTGAAATTCGCCAATATCTTCAAAATCAAGGGGCTGTTATTTGCATTCCGAATAAACTGAATTTCAAGATAAAGCATGATTTTGACCGTGAACTTTACAAAAAGCGCAATATTATTGAGCGTTTCTTTTGTAGACTAAAAAATTACAGAAGAATAGCAATGCGTTATGAAAAGCTATCGCTTACTTTTTCTCCATTTGTTTCATTGGCTATTTTCTTGATTTCTCTTTAACTTAGACTTTTTCAACACTCTCTAGACAAAAGATTTGAAAAGTACCGCAAACACTTGAAGTAAGAAAGATAGATGGCAAGCCGTGTGCGCTGAAAGGTGCACGCACGATTTAGAGGAGGGGAAAAGGTAGCGATAACTTCAAAGCCTTACCTATCGCTATAATATCGCTACAGTAAAATTAAACTGGACGATTGCTCCATTGTCATTACAAATATAAACAAACCACATGCACTGGTAACTTCAGCTTACAACAAAAGTCGCAACCAATATGAACACGCTTTAAAGGAAGTTCAAAAATTTAAGCCGGAATTGAAAAGTTTAGGCGAATTTTTCCAAGAAGAATTTGACACTCTGAAAGAAAATATTACAGATCCTATTGAAAGATTTCGTGCGCGTCATGCAGTCTATGAAAATCAACGCACGCTTGAGGCAATCGCCGCGCTTAAAAATAATGACTTAGAAAAATTTGGTAAACTTATGAAGGCGTCGCATATGTCACTTTGTGAAGATTATGACGTTATAGGCATTGAACTTGATACACTTGCTGAATTGGCGTGGACGGTTGAAGGTTGTATTAGCTCCAGAATGACGGGAGCAAGTTTTGGCGGATCCAGTGTTAGCATCGTAAAAAATTCGGCGATTAAAGGATTTAAAAAAATTGTTAAATAAGGCTATACTAAAAAAATTGGCTACGCGCAAAGCTTTTACGTTGCAGATATTTCCGACGGAACGCATAAGATTTAAGGATTAAAGGCTAAGGAGTAGGGATTTTTTTTCTTAAACCTTAGCCCTTAAAAAACTGACTGAAAGGAGTTTCAAAACAATGGCAATTTTAGTTTGTGGAGGCGCAGGTTATATAGGTTCGCACGTCGTGTATCAGCTTGTATCAAAGGGCGAAGAAGTTGTTATCGTTGACAACTTGCAGACGGGACATCGTAAAGCAATTAATTCTGCGGCAAAATTTTACGAAGGCGATATTCGCAATTACGACATTTTGGAAAAAATTTTTACTGAAAACAAAATTGAGGCGGTAATGCATTTTGCGGCAAATTCACTGGTCGGAGAAAGTGTTCAAAATCCGCTTAAATATTTCAATAACAATGTTTACGGTATGCAAATTTTGCTTGAGTCAATGGTGAAATTTGGCGTTAATAAAATTGTTTTCAGTTCGACGGCGGCAACTTACGGCGAACCGGAAAAAGTTCCTATCGAAGAAAACGATAAAACCGAGCCAACTAATCCTTATGGAGAATCAAAATTGATTATGGAACGTATGATGAAATGGGTTAGCCGCGCAAATGACTTGCGCTTTGTAAGTCTTCGTTATTTTAACGCGGCGGGCGCACTTGAGGACGGATCCATTGGGGAAGATCACAAGCCGGAAACTCATTTAATTCCACTGATTTTACAAGTACCGCTCGGCAAAAGGGATCACATTACAATTTTTGGCGATGATTATCCTACGCCGGATGGAACTTGCCTGCGCGATTATATTCACGTTATCGACTTGGCGGACGCGCACATTTTGGCTTTAAATTATCTGCGCGAAGGCGGCGAAAGTAATATTTTCAATCTTGGCAATGGGCAAGGTTTTTCAGTGAAAGAAGTGATTGTAGCCGCCGAAAAAGTTACAGGGCAAAGTATCAAAACTGAAATTGGCGCACGGCGCACAGGAGATCCCGCACAGTTAATCGCCTCTAGTAAAAAGGCAAGAAAAGTTTTGAAATGGAACCCTCAATTTGCAAACGTCGAAAAAATTATTGAAACTGCGTGGACGTGGCATAAAAAACACCCGAACGGCTACGAAGATTAAGGCGGCGTTAAAATTGTCTATTAACACTGAAATTAACCGCCTGTTGAATTTTGCAAAACAGTAATGGTGGCAAATTATGAATTTTACGCGGCTAAAAGATTGATTGACTTGTTACATGTGTCAGAATTTTTACCGGAAAAAATTGACGAAACTTTGGAAACTGCAAAGCCTATTCTTGAAAATATGCTAAACTACGCCGCGGCAGAAAATCTTATTGAAAATACCATAAATGAACGCGACCTTTTCGATATAAGAATTATGGATTGTGTCATTCCGCGCTCAGGTGAAATTATCAGAAATTTTCGCACAGATTATATTAAATCGCCGGAACTTGCGCCTGACAATTATTACAAACTTAGCATTGCCTCAAATTATATTCGCAAAACGCGCTTAAAGCGTGGCGCGTCAAATGACCAATGTCAACACTTCGCCTTCAATCTGAAAATCGCAAACAGTTAATTGATCTTGCAGAAAAAATTTTGGCGGCGTGGAGAAAATATTCAGATGAAAGCGTTGAGATTTTGGCAGAAACTGACGCCCCGCACAATAAAAGGTTTTCAGTTGCGATGTTGGCGTAATTTTGACTAGTGTCTACAATAAATTTTTTGCTGAAATTCTTGAAGGTGTCCATGGATTAAACGGGGAGCTTAACGATTTTGACGCGGAAATTTTTGGCGAAGAAGTTAATATTTCGATTTTATCTAAATACTTTTTCTAGAGCGTGTTGAAAAAATAATTTTTGACGTGAATAAAATTTAATGCAGATAAGCTCATAAATGCGTCTGAGAGCCACGTAGGCGCGCCTTTCTAAGCTCATTGGTACTTTTCAAAGAAAAGCCCCGTTAGATTGATTTTTTGCGGCTTTTTTCAACAGCCCCTAGAAGTGGTCATTCTGCGGGCGATTTGAAAGTCGTTACAGATATTTAAAAATATATTGTTGTCAATAATTTTCGTGGTGTGCTCCAATTTTTGAACAACGCGCCGCACACTTCATAAAATTTTACCGAGGCAGAAATAGTTTCAGCTTTAATGGAAAAATATTTGCAGTTGACTAAATTAAAAATTGCGGCTATAATTTCAGCGTAAATGATTTTTGAAAAACAAAAAGGACAGCCGGTTTTGAACCGTCGGCTATCCCCAATTATAGAAACTTGGTATTTAACCGCTGGCAGGCGGCTTATTTTTTATCTTCTATTTGAAGAAGATATCGTAGATGAGAAGTCCGACCTGTACAACTTTGAGTGCCAAATCGGCAATCTGGTACTTCGTCATGACTATCACCTCCCCTCGCGGGGGGAGCCGACAACCAACTGTCCGGTTGCAGTATAACAGAATATTTTCAGATTGTAAAGGTTGACTAAATTAAAAATTGCGGCTATAATTTCAGTGTAAATGATTTTTGAAAAACAAAAAAGGCTTGTCGATTTGAACCTTCGACTTGCCCCTATGATATATTTTAGGTTTTGCCGCAAGTTAGCGGCTTTTTTCGTCTTTAGGCTTTACTTAAAGAGCGAAATGATGCTGACGATAAGACTTGCGCCGGAAATAGCTAAGCTGATAATCTGGTACTTAGTCATCGACCTCACCTCCCCTCGCGGGGAAAGCCGATAATCGACAGCCTCTACGCGCGTAGTATAGCAGAATATTTTCAGATTGTAAAGTTATATACAAAGTCAAAATTTAGGCAAAAAAATGGCGGAGAGGGTGGGATTCGAACCCACGGTACGTTTCCGTACAACGGTTTTCAAGACCGTCACCTTCAACCGCTCGGACACCTCTCCGTTACTTTGCGAATTATACACGTTAATTTTTAATCTGTCAAATTTTTAAATGAGGGATTTTGAATGTTTTATTTTGTTTTGATTGTGGGAGCCGCCGCGCTAATTGCGCTGTATAGATTTTTTCCGAACAAGAAAATTTTTATCTGTTTTTGTGTAACTTTGGTAATAGTTTTTTGTATTTCGGCGTTCATTCAAATTCGGTACAGTGAAAAAGAATTGGTAAGCCGTACGGAAATTGAAGAAATTCGCCGGCAACAACAAATTTTCGGCGATTGGTACGCAGATTATCAACAGGATATTGATCATCTGGACAGGAATTGGCAACTTTATCACAGCATTATAAAAAGTTTGAAAACAGCTGAAGTTTATGAATATTCCACCTATGAACAACTTTTGGAGCTTGAGGCTGACGCGCTGGAAGAACAGGCGAAAATTCACGCGCTTGCCGTACCAAAAGATTTAAATTCTGAATACGCCGGTTTACTTTTGGAAATAATCAAGAAAACTCATAACTACGTTGACGCGCAGACAAAAACAATTTCGGCAGTAAGAAATTTGGCAGATCCCGCAAAATTTACAGATTTAAAATTTCTCAATCAAATTATCAAAGATATTACAATTCGAGAATCGCCGGCAGGATTATTCACGGCTACAGAAATTGCGGCGATACGTGAAATGTTGGTAGTACCCGGAGAGGAAGTTGGACAGTGAAAAATTTTAAAACCATTTCTGACGGCGAAATTTTTACTGCAGAGTACGAAATTAAAAAATCAATTTTCCTTTCGCACGTCAAACACGTTGAAACAGAAGAATCTGCGCGAGAATTTGTTGCTGAAATTAAGAAAAAATATTTCGACGCAACTCACAACTGTTCGGCGTGGATTTTGGGCGAAAACGGCGATAAACAAAAATCTAATGACGACGGCGAACCGGGCGGAACTGCCGGCAACCCAATTCTTGACGCAATTAAAAAAAATGAACTCACAAATATTGCGGTTGTTGTTACCAGATATTTTGGCGGGATTAAACTCGGCGCGGGCGGTTTAATTCGTGCTTATTCTCATACTGCCGCGCTTGGAATTTCAAATTCTAAAATCGTTCAAATGACAACATTTAAAAAAATTTCTGTTACGATTGAATATCCCTTTTTAGCGCAGGTTGAAAATTTTTTGCGCAATAAAAAAATCCGCGTTGAAAATTCAGAATACGCGGCTGACGTGACAATTAATATTTTACTTGAGCCGGAAAATGTCAAAGATTTTTTGGCAGATTTAACAGAATTGACGGCGGCAAATTTTTTGTCTGAAGATTTGGGTGAAATTTTAATTTCCGTTGCTGTTTAAAATTTCTTCAACAATGGCTGAAATAATTTCAGATTCAAAACCTTTCGACGCTAAATGTTGCCAAATTTTTTGCTTGAATTTTAAATCTGCGGAATTTTTACCTGCAAATTTTTTTGTGGCAATTTTCAAGGCGGCGTTGTATTCGTGTTCGTAAGTGTCAGCCGGAATTAATTTTTGTACAAAATCTGAATCGTAGCCGCGCTGAATCAATTTTATACAAATTTGTTTCACGCTTAATTTTTCTTCGGCGTATAATTTTTCAAAAAGCCTCGCGCAGCTTTCTTCATCGTCCAGATATTTATATTTTTTTAGCTTTTCAATGGCTGTTTCGACTTCAGAATTTTCATATTTACGCGCCAATAATTTTTGCCGCAAAACTTTTTCACTCTGTTCTTGCCGCGCTAATAAATCCGTTGCTTTCATCAGCGCGGTTTTATTTTTTTGTACCAAAATTTTTTTCCTTCCTTCCAAAATAAATGAACGCGCCCGCCGCTATTACAAACGCAATAACGCTCGTCATTTGCGCACTTTTTAAAATCCCAAATGCTAAATCTAAATAATCCCCGCGTAAATTTTCCAGCAAAAATCTTGCAACCGCGTACAACATCACGTACAAACAAAAACATTGTCCGCGCTTATAATTCGTTGTACGAAAAATCAGCAACAGCGCAAAAATTACAATGTCAAGTTGACATTCCCAAACTTCAGCAGGAAAAAGCGGCTGTGCGCCGTAAGTGCGAAAAGCTAAAGTTGTTTCAGGGTAAATAATTCCAAAATTTCCGCCGGTAGGTGCGCCGAATGCATCGCCGTTCATTAAATTTGCACAACGCCCTAACGCTTGCCCTAAAATTATTGCCGGAGCCAAAATATCCGCCAAATGTATCACGTCAAGATTTTTGGACTTTGCATACAATCCGCCCGCCAAAACTCCTAAAATAATTCCGCCTTGTACCGCCATTCCACCTTGCCAGACGTTCAAAATTTCTGTCAAGTGATTTTGATAATAATTCCAGTCAAAGAAAAAAACGTCCCAAAGGCGCGCTCCTAACAAGCCGAAAAAGCCGCCTATCATTCCAATATCAATTACAAAATTTTCGTAGCCGCGATTGTCCACTTTCGCAAAAAAATATCCTACACCTACCGCCAAAATTATTGCGCAGGATAAAATCACGCCGTAAGCTCTAATTGGAAAATCGCCAATGAAAAACAAATATTGATGCAAAATTTCAACCCCTAGATTTTTTTTAATCATACGTCAGAAATTTTTAAAAAGCAAATTAAAATTAGGGCTTGCAATTTTTATTTTTTTATGATAAACTACGCAAGCATTCGGGACGTAGCTCAGTTTGGGAGAGCACTACCTTGGGGTGGTAGGGGTCGTGAGTTCAAATCTCGTCGTTCCGACCAACTTAACTTTGAAAATATTCTCGCCGCTTAGGATTTTTCCGGCGGCGTTTTTCAGTTTTAAAGGAGTTTTTTTATGTACGGTGTAGTTTTGATAGGCGTTATGGTGGTAACGGGCGGGGCAATAGCTTTTATTGGCGATAAACTCGGTACCAAAATTGGAAAAAAACGCCTTTCAATTTTTGGACTTCGCCCGCGTCATACCTCAATCATTATCACTATCATTACCGGAATTTTAATAACCGCACTGACAATCGGCGCAATGGCATTTGTTTCAAAAGATGTTCGTACCGCGCTTTTTGGTATGGAAGAATTAAACGCGGCGATAAATTCAACCCGCGCCGCCCTTTCTAAATCTACACAAGAATTAATGGAATTACAACTGGAATTTGAACGCGCCGACGCTGAATTGGGAACTGCGCGAGATGAAATTTCCAATTTAAAAAACGAACAAAAAGAACTTGAAGAAGAATCCCAACGCCTGCGCGAAGGCAATGAACGCCTTGAAATGGAAAAATTGGAATTGACTTCGCAAAATGAAAATCTTTCAAACGTCAATTCAAATTTGACTGCCGCTAATCAGCAACTTTCAAGTACAAATCAAGAACTTTCAAGCACAAATCAAGAATTGACAAATGCAAATTCTGAACTTGAGAGTAACAATAAAAAACTTAGCGAATTTAACGTAACTTTGACGGTTGATAACGAAAAACTTTCAAAGGATAATGCCGCACTTGAGGAACATACAAAAAATCTTCGTGAAGGTTTAATAGCAATTCGTGAAGGCGATATAGTTTTTCGCGCCGGTGAAGTTTTGGCAAGCACGGTTATTGCCGGCAACCGCAGTATTGAAGAAGTTTCTGAAGATATGAATAAACTTGCAGACGCCGCCTCAAGAAATATTGCTGAAAGTTTTGGAGATGATACTGATAGTTCAGTTTGGATTTATCAGCCGGAATTTCAGCGCGCAGTTGAAACAATTTCCGGCAGTCGAAAAGATATAGTTGTAAGAATTTCAGCCGCCGGAAATTTGGTACGCGGCGAGCCAATTCGTACAAGTCTTTCACTTTACCCAAATGAAAAAATTTACAGCGCGGGCGATTATATTTTTTCGCACGAATACGAAGTTAAAACTGAAAACGACGCCGAAATTATCGTACGTGAATTTTTGGCTGAAATAAATAAAGCGGCAGTTACAGCGGGAATTTTGCCCGACCCAATTACCGGCAGTGTTGGAGTTATGGAAGGTTCGCAACTTTATGAATTACTTGGCGAAATTGAAAAAGCAACGGGGAAAATTTCATTGACGGCGCGGGCGCGTGAAGATATTTATTCTATTGGACCATTGCGCTTGAATATAAAATTTTTCAAGAAAGGCAAAAAGTAATGTGCATTGTTGGAATAGATCCCGGGCGGGATAAATGCGGCGTGGCTGTTTTAAATTCCGGCGGCGAAATTTTGTTTGAAAAGGTTATCGAAACTGCCGAATTTGAAATTATTTTAAAAAATCTTCTCGCGCAGTACAATTTGACGCTTGCAATTTTGGGAGACGGTACAACTCACAAAAACGCAGAAAAAATTTTGCGCGGCTTAAATTTGCCGGTAAAAATAGTTGACGAAAAACATACAACTGAACAAGCGCGGCGGGAATATTGGAAAAAAAATCCTCCGCGCGGCTGGCGAAAATTTTTGCCTACTTCAATGCAAGTACCGCCTGAACCGGTTGATGGAATTGTTGCTGAAATTTTAGTTAAACGAAATTTATAAAAATAAAAAACCGCTCGAACCGGAGCGGCTTTTTTCTATTGCCTACTGCCTCTTGCCTTTTGCCTAAATAATATTTTTTTCGTAAGCGTCATAGAGAGCTTTTAATTCTTCAACTTTGCGGTAAATTTCAATTTGCAAGGCGGAGGCTTTATCGTATTCGCCGGAAAGAAGCGCGTTAATTAATCTTGTGAACAAAGATTTTTGCTTAATAAAATGAAATTTATAAAAATAAAAAAACCGCTCGAACCGGAGCGGCTTTTTTCTATTGCCTACTGCCTCTTGCCTACTGCCTAAATAATATTTTTTTCGTAAGCGTCATAAAGGGATTTTAATTCTTCAACTTTGCGGTAAATTTCAATTTGCAAGGCGGAGGCTTTATCGTATTCGCCGGAAAGGAGCGCGTTAATTAATCTTGTGAACAAAGATTTTTGGTCGATAGAATCTTTGGCAAGTTCTGCGCGCAGTATAAAAATTTTGTTCCAATTATAGGCGTCTTGATCCGTTACAAAATCTGAATGAATTTTTTTAGCTTTTCGGACAATATTTCGCATTTCCGGCAAAATCCTGGAAATTAATTCAGTCTTCCAACGTAAAAGCGCACCTTCCCTAAAACCGGCAATAATTTTTTCCTGCAACGCGCCGCCGCTTGAAATAACTTGCACTTTTTCGGGATATTTATCAAACGCCGCCATATTTTCCCAAACAGTTGCAGGCGGCTTGCCAAAAATTTTATCACGTTCATCAGCTGTATAATCTTCAAAAACGTCCTTTTCACTGCGATAAGCACGGTCTTTTTCCAGATAAAAACCTTCAACGCCGACATCTTTGCTAAGTTCGTTCAAAAGTTCGTCCGTCGTATGATTAACACTCATTTTTATACCGTCAATAATCGCAGAATATGACGCCGCCAAAACTAAATAAATATTGCTGTAAGGGTTGCAAGCGCGCAGTTCAAAACGTGTTGCCATTGGATTTTCTAAATCACGAATTAAGCTAACTAAAATTGTACGGTTGCGGCTGGGAAATTTCGGCGTGTGTCCTAAACTGGTAACAATGCAGACTGGAGCCTCAAAGCCGGGTTTTAATCTGTTCAAAGAATCATTTGTCGAACTTACGAAAGGATTTATAACTTCATAATTTTTCAACAAGCCCATTAACGCGCCGTAACCTACCGCACTCATATAATCTTGCTCGGGGTTTTTGGCGGTAAAAAGATTGTACATTTTGCCTTCAGCAGTAATTGCGGCAAGTCCAATATGTGTATGTTCGCCGTTACCTGCAAGCCCTATCATTGGCTTTGCTTTAAAACTAACTTCAAGTCCATTGGCGCGGAAAATTTCTTTTACAACCGTTCGCACAATAATTTCATTGTCCGCTGCCTGTACCGCGTCATCAAAACGCCAGTCAATTTCTAATTGTTCGCAAACGTGCGTTAAGTGTCCGCTCTCATCAATTTGCGCCTTTAAGCCGCCAACTTCCTTATGTCCCATTTCGACGTTTAAGCCGTATTTGTCAAGTTCCATTAAACTTTGTTCAAGCGCACAACGTACCGCGCCATGAGTACGTTCCCAATATTGCTCCTGCATAACTTGCGACGCCGTCATTTCTTCGACTGCCGCCTCTTCAAGCGGCGTTTTTACCCAAAATTCAAGCTCCGTTGCTGAAGTAAACGCAATGTCAACAACATCTTTACCGTTGAAAGTCAACCCGCTAATTTCCGGATAATGATGAAACAAGTCAACCAATTCTTTTTTGACATTAATTAAAGTATCTGTCAAAACTGCGCGAGAATCAACGCGCTTGCCTTCGTGAATTAAAAAGCTCGGTATTCTCAAAGTTCCAACAGGACGATTTGTAAGGTTATCGTAATTCTCAAAATTATAATCGACAAACCAATTAACCGAAGGATCAACCGGCATATCAACTTTAGCGTTGTTAATAGTGGCAATTCCCGGCAAAACTACGCTGGAGCCGTCAGTTTGAACGGCGCGTCCGGAGTAAAATTCGTCAATATCCTTGATAAAAATTCGCACGGGAATTTTTTCATCTGTATCATTGCCCGCTAAATCAATTCCCATTAACGATACAAATTTTATTTCAGGGTGTTCGCGCAGTTGTTTTATAATTTCCTCTTTTGGGGTATTTGCTTTTATCATGTAAAGTAAATCTGCCATAAAATCAACTCCTTAAAAATTTGTGTCGAATATATCATAAATTGAAAAAGTTGTCGATTAAGTATACAAAAATACAAAAAACCCGCCGATTTTAGCGGGCTTTTTTATTGTTCAAAAACCGTAAACGGTATGATTTTCACACGGATATAAAAATTTCAAAAAACGAATCATATAATACCTAAAAGTTTCAAAATCGCAAGCGATAGGAACTTTGAAAATATTACAACAGACTTTAAAAAATTGCAAGAAAAAATTTAATTAGGGATTAGGAAAAAATAAAAATTCCCTAATCCCTTGAATCGCCTAAAATAATTTTTCTAATCTAAAACTTCAATCAAAAAGCTAACCGGTCTGAAACCGTCATTGCAGGAAATCATTACAGATTTTGAATTTTTCATCCAGCCGTTGTAAAAATTTTCTGCGCCGTGCGAAAGTCCACGCACGAACGCCGCCATACTTTCCCACGCACTTTGACACAAGCCCGCCGGTTTTTCCCAGCCGTCAGAAATAAAAATTTGCCCAATTTTCATATCGCATGGATTTTCAAGCGGATTTTCATATTTTTTAATTAAATCTGTGTGGCTAACTTTTTTCATTACGGTAATTTTAATTTTTTTCATTTTCCTGCCAAAAGTCTGTCATACAGCATACCTTTTTTCACGGGCGCAGAATCGCCGCCCAAAACATCAACAATTTTGTAAGCAAAAGGCATTGTAGTTCCCGCGCCGCGACTTGTGATTAAATTGCCGTCCTGCACAACCAATTCATCGTCAATGTAATTTGAATCTGTGAACATTGCCTTTAATTCGTCTGAAGGAAATGAAGTTAAAGATGACGATAGGTAACTCTTTGATTTTATCTCCAAGTTTTCCCCCGTCCCAAACCGTGCGTGACAGTTTCCCATCACACGGCTTTCCATCATCAACTTATTTTTAATAATCTAAACTTCAAACAAATTTTTTCCCTTAAAATTCAAGTTTGGGCATTTCTGCCATTTCTCTTAATTTATTGAGTTTATCCAACTGTTTCTAATTGAGTTTTAATACTTCCAGATATTTTTGTATCGTTTATTTGTTATTTGTATGTATGAGAATATGTACCGATTCAGACACGATTATTAAATTTTCATAATTATCATCGCCGCCCAATGCTACAGGCTTTTTGTACTGACAATCTACTTGATTTGCCTCCAGTTCCATTCCTGTAACTGCACATTTCCCTTTTGCGATACATACAATGCTATTCGATTGTCGTTGTACTCTACACTTTGATTACCGCACGGATTATTCATTAAGTGATACAAGACCGCCATATTTATATTTGACAGATTTTTATGTATTTCAATTCTGCCCTCCGTCGTGTAGTTATTCACTTTTATTTTTTTATCCATTGGGTATATCCCTGTTTACGTGTGTTGCTATGCTGTAATAATTGTGGATTCCTATAATCTAAGAATTGTACTGTTGAATTAGTTTATATTCCATTCTTTTATCATAGGTCTGCTTTAGTTGCTTTATGATTTTTTTTGCTTTTGTCGTGAATCTTTTTGAGTGCGCTGTCCTTTATATGTGTTTCTACTACAAATTTCGGCTGTCCGCTTTTTCTCTTGCCTTTTATGTGGACTTTTAATTTAAAGCCCAAAAATTCGGAGTAGTGACGCTTAAGATTAACTATTTTTGATTTCTCAAGATTAATTTCAAGCCCCAATCTTTCCCACAGCCATTTTTTTGTACCTTCAAATATTTTTACTGCGTCTGAATATTTCTTGCAGAATATTTTAAAGTCATCTGCATAGCGCACAATGTAGCACTCTTTCAATTTCGTTTGCCGTAATACTGGAAAACCTATTGTTGCTACTTTTTCTCTCGGATTCCCAACGCCCACATCTGTTTCAGTAATTTTCCGTGATTTACATTGTCGAAAAATGATTTTATATCTATGTCAACGACATAATGACAGTTGACATTTTGCATCAGCCTTTCAGATTGAGCGATTGCATTTTCTGCGCTGTGATTCGGTCTGAATCCATTGCTCCTTTTGAAAAATTTTGCCTCACATATCGGCTCCAGTACCTGCAATATACACTGTTGTATTAGCCTATCCATAATTGTTGGTATTCCCAACGCTCTTTTTTGCCCTTCGCCTTTCGATATTTCTACCCTGCGAATTGCATTTGGCGTATACCATTAAATTTCCTTTTGTACATAAGCAACTAATTTATTTTCATTCCATTTATTTAAATCGCCGATTGTCTTTTTTGGCTTTCTGCATATAATCTGTCAAAAACTTCTTGCATATTGTAATATTCGCAGTTGCGGATTTTTTCTTTCTTCAAGGGTTTTATTTTGTTTGTCAAAGTCAGTTACTTTCCTTTTTCAGATTTCGCTTTTCTTAGTCTTACTCGAACCTTTATTTTCGTTTAGTTATTAACTTTTTTCGTTGATGACTAATGGCTATCCCTCTATTATGTTTCCATAACTTCTTCGGTACTATGCCATCTCTCTCAGCTGAATTAAGAATTGTTATTTATTCCAATTCAACACTTCACAGCCTGTAACCGGCTCTGTGTTTCAGCCTTTCCACGTTCCAATATTCCTATCTGTTCATTTCTGCTTTTAGGTCTCTCTCTGAACCTGTATGCTGGAAAGTGCCTTTAACACTTTAAGGACTTTCATAGTAAAAATTTTTACTCATCCTCACATACTTCCGTATTCGGAAAAGAACATTTCTGCTCCTGCGCGTTTTAGATTCGTACTTTCGAGTTTTCGTCAGCCTTTATGACATTCTAACCTTGAGCAGTTTATAGACCTCCGGCGTATCATACACATACACCACCTCTGGCGCACTTTCCACAGCTTTTCCTGTTTGGGTGTATTTCTGCCGACTTTGGCGAGCGTTATACTACAATCTTTGTTACATAAGACTGAAGCATATCGCAGTTTGCAAGGTAAGCGTTTCGGGGCGTTACTCCCTCATTCCACCTATCGGAATATTAGTTCTACAAGTCATTTTCAGAGACTCCTTTCAATTCTCTTTCTCTCTTGTGCATAATCTTTTCAATTATGAACGTGTCGCACTTTTGCCCGCACTTACACCGGCAGATTTTAAAACCATTGGAGCCGCGCAAATCGCCGCCACAAACTTTTTCTTATCGTTAATAAAACTTTTGACGATATTTAAAACGCGCGCATCTTTTGAAAGTGTGGTGGAGCCAGGTTGCCCGCCCGGCAAAATTACCATATCATAATTTTCAAGGTTGTTTTCGCCCAAAATTTTGTCAGCTTTAACCGTAATTTTTCTGCTGCTGGTAACAAAATCTTCTGCCAGTGAAAATGAATCAATTTCAATTCCTGCGCGACGCAAAATGTCAATCGTAACAAGTGCCTCCGCCTCTTCAAATCCATTCGCCAATAAAATTGCAACTTTCATTTTTAAAACTCCTTTCAGTCTTTTTTAGGGTTATAGGGCTTTTATCCATAAAGCATGTTGAAAAAATAATTTTGTAGTGAATAAAATTTAATGCAGATATAAAAATAAGCTCATAAATGCGCTTGAAAGCCACGAGAATCGCCCTTTCTAAGTTCATTGGTACTTTTATATTAAAACAAAAGAAAAGCCTCGTTAGAATTGATTTTTTGCGGCTTTTTTCAACAGCCCCTAACTCCCTAGTTTCTTCAATTTTTCACAAGACAAATAATTCAAGCGCAAATATTCTTCTTCGCTGTAAAATTCGGCGAAATATTTTTTATATCCTTTTTCGACGTTGCAAAAATCCGGGCGATTATCATAAATCGTACAAAGATTAATTGAAGTGTCCAAAAATTTGCACACGCCGTCGCCTCTGTCAAGATTTTTTGAAAGTTTATTTCGGTTAATGTGCCTGCAACATAAACCGCAACAATCGCAATTAAATTTCTCCATTCTACTGCCTCTTGCCTACTGCCTACTGCCTAAATTAGCCCGCTTACTTTCCAAAATATTTTCCACAGCCTCAAATAAAATTTTCTTGTCAAGTTTGTTAGAATTGGCGTAGGAGGCTTTATATTTTACTTTAAGGGCGGCGTTTTGAACGTTGCCATCAGGAACAAGGCGGGCGGCTTTAAAGGCGGCGTTAAGGACGGCGTTAGAAATATCACTGCCGCTTAAACCGTCATATTTTTTTGCAAGTTCGTCAATGTCAAGATTTTCAAATTGCGCGGCAAATTCGGCGGGAATGTACATTTTCCAAAGTTTTTTTCTGCATTCATAATCCGGCAATTCAAATTTCACGTGTACGGAAATTCGGCGCATAAAAGCGGGGTCGAAATTGGAAATAAAATTTGTGGCGAAAATAATAAAATCTTGATATTCATTCATAAGCATTAACATAACCGAGCGCGTCTGATTCACGCTGACGTCAACAGCTTGTGTCATATTTGTAACGCGCTTGCTTAGAATTGCGTCTGCCTCATCGAAAAATAAAATACTGCCGGAATTTTTCGCCGCCTCAAATGCTTTTCTGATATTTTTTGGAGTTTCTCCAACATATTTTGATTCAATATCTGCGTAGTTGACGATTAAAATTTTTTTGCCGAGTTGTTTAGCGATAGCGTGCGCCGCCATAGTTTTACCCGTGCCGGGCGCGCCGTATAAATTTATTCCAACGCGCTTTGAATACTTATGAGTTTTGTTGAATCCCCAAATTTCAAAAACTAATTGCGAATTTTCGGCATAAGTTGCCACGTCCAATATTTGATTTTTTGTAGATTGTGTTAAAATAATATCGTCTAGGCTGTAACGCGGCTCTTCCGGAATAAAAATATTTTCTTCTTCAGTTTTTTTAGGTTTGTCAGATTTTTTTTCCATTGGCATAAAATCACCCCGTTTTTTATTTTAGCATTTATTGACTAAATCAACAATATTTGATATAAAACAACGGCGGTATAAACTTTTTGTTGATATTTGAGGAGTGAGTGAAATTGATATTGGAGCGGCTTGAAAATTTGCCCGTAGGTTCATTTCATTACAAATTGTTGGTTGTAACGGGCTTGGGCTGGTTGTTCGATTCAATGGACACGGGATTAATTTCATTTGTATTGCCGGTATTGGCGAAAGAATGGGGCTTGACGCCGGAGCAAGTTGGCTGGATAGGAAGTATCGGCTTAATTGGTATGGCGTTAGGCGCAGTTTTGGCGGGAACTGTTGCTGATAAAATTGGTAGAAAAAATGTTTTTGCGGCAACGGTAATTTTGTACAGTGTATCAACCGGACTTTGTGCGGTTGCGTGGAGTTATGAAAGTTTACTATTTTTTAGATTTTTGGTAGGATTTGGTTTAGGCGGAGAATTGCCGGTTGCAGCAACTTTAATGAGTGAATACGCGCCTTCACATTTACGCGGCAGATTTATAGTTTTGCTTGAAAGTTTTTGGGGAATAGGCTGGCTTGTGGCGGCTTGCATTTCTTACTTATTAATTCCAAAATTCGGCTGGCAAATTGCTTTTTGGATTGGTGCACTTCCGGCGGTTTATGTATTTTTAATTCGCCTGCATATGCCGGAGTCGGTACGATATTTAATTTCCAAAAATAGGATTGACGAGGCAAAAGAAATAATCTTAATGCTTGAAAAAAAATTAGGCGTAGTAAGTAAACCTTTCGCTGAAAAATTAAGCACGGCTGAATTAAGCTCTGAAAAAACTGCACAGCCGAAATTTTCAAGTTTATGGTCGGCGCAATTTCGCACGCGGACGATTATGCTTTGGCTGGCGTGGTTTGGAATTGTTTATAGTTATTATGGAATTTTTATGTGGTTGCCTTCAATCGTATTCGCGCAGGGCTTTGCAGTTGTAAAAACTTTTGAATATGTTTTGGTAATGACGCTCGCGCAGTTGCCGGGCTATTATGCGGCGGCGTGGCTTGTTGACGTTATCGGGCGCAGATATACTTTATCGCTGTTTTTGTTAATGTCGGGCGTGTGCAGTTACTTTTTTGGCAACGCGGCAGATCCTACAGAATTATTAATGTGGGGCGCGGCAATGAGTTTCTTTAATTTGGGCGCGTGGGGCGTCATTTACACATACACGCCGGAACTTTATCCGACTTCAATTCGTGCATTAGGCGCGGGCTGGGCGGCAGGTTTTGGCAGAATTGGCGGAATGTTAGCTCCAATGTTGGTCGGTGTACTTTTGGCAAATGGCGTGGAAATGAATTGGATTTTTGCAATGTTTGCATCGGTATTCGTTTTAATTTCGGCGATTGTACTTGGCTTAGGAATTGAAAGTAAACAAAAATCACTTGAGGAAATTGAATCTGTTGCGGCGACACCTTCAAGAGTTTGAAATTTAAGACTAACCGGGACAAGATGCGCTAAAATTTTTTGAAAGAATTTTCAAATGCCGGCGATTCTTTCTTTGCCAAGCGTTTCTTTCTTCTAAAGAAAAAAAAGCCGTATTAGATAAAGAAACAATAAATAAAAAAATGAAAGGAGTAAAAAAAATGTCAACAAAAATTGCGCCGTCGATACTTTCGGCGGACTTCTCAAATTTGGCAGACGAATTAAAAAAAGTAAAGGAGGCGGGCGCAGAATACATTCATATTGACGTAATGGACGGAACTTTTGTACCGGAAATTACAATAGGCGCGCCGGTTGTAAAATCTTTGCGCAAAGTTTCAGATATAATTTTTGACGTACATTTAATGGTTGAACACCCTGAAACGCAGATAAAATCTTTCGCAGACGCGGGCGCAGATATTATAACTTTTCACGTTGAGACGGCAAAACACCCACACAGAATCATTCAGCAAATTCACGAATTGGGCTGCAAAGCCGGCGTTGCTTTAAATCCCGGAACTTCCCTTTCAATGGTTGAGGAACTTATTGAAGACGCAGATATGATTTTAATTATGACGGTAAATCCAGGTTACGCGGGACAAAAATTTATCGATTCAATGCTTGGCAAAATTCACATGCTTTATCATATGATTGAAGAAATGGAAACAGAATGCGATATTCAAGTTGACGGCGGAATTAACGCTGAAACTTCCGTGCTTGTACGAGAGGCGGGCGCAAATATTTTAGTTGCAGGTTCGGCAATTTACGGCGCGGCTGACGTTGCACAGGCGATTAAAGATATTCGCGGCAAGGAAATTCATCATCACCACCATCACCACGAGGATTAAGCAATGAAAAATCTAGTAATGGGCGTCGCCACAGGCTACAGTTGGCATGACATTGAGCCATTCGTTATTTCTTTAAGAAAAAATTGTCCTAACGCGGATTTAGTTTTGTTTGCAGATGGATTCTCAAGTTTTACTTTGAAATGTTTGTCGAAATATGGAAGTATTCGGATTCAACCCATTCCTGAAAATTTAGAGTCTATGTCAATAGTTTGTGCCCGTTTTTTTATGTATAAAAATTTTTTAGACAGTCACACCGAATACGAAAGAATTTTTATTACTGATACTAGAGATGTAATTTTTCAGGAAGATTTATTTTCGTTTTATACGCAGTATAAAGACTTTTTACTTTGTGCTACAGAATCTGAACTTATTAAAAATGAAATTGTAAATACAAGCTGGCTCGTACAATTTTTCGGCGAAAATGAATATCACAAAATTAAAAATAACCCCATCATTTGCGCAGGAACAATCTACGGCTCTCGCGCAGAAATGACTATGCTTTTTGATAATATGATTAAATTTTTAAAACAAAACACTATGTGGGGCAGTGATCAAGCAACGCTTAATTATCTTATTCACAATAAACTTTTTCCTATTGAAAATTTTATTGAAAGTAGCGTCCATAGCGGAAAAATCTTTACATTAGGAATTTTGCAAAGTTTTAAAATTTCCGGAGAAAAAATTGTATATCCAAATAGCGAAGTTCCGGCAGTTCTTCATCAATACGATAGACATAATTCTATAAATCAAATTGTAGATAGAATTTACCGCGAACAAAGTTTACAGCCAAATGAAAATTTTACTGATATTCACAGTGCGATAGACCAAACTTTTTATTTAGTTCAGCGGAAAAATTGGAGCGCGGCTACTCAATACTTTATGAACTATGTTTTTTTCGACAAACCAAAATTAAAATTGTACTGCGATAAATTTTTGAAACTGGATGAACTTATTGCTCAAAAATATGAATCTGATGCGGAAATGTTATTTTTGGCGATTCAAAAAGTTTTAGCTAAAAATTTTGCCAATATCAGCCTTAAGCAAGCAAAAAATCTCTGTGAACTTTTCCTTAAAGCGGAAAAAAATATTCAAGCGGTAAACGGCTCGTTTAGAACTTATATAGCTAAAGTTTTTAGAGATGTAATAAATATTGTCTATGAGCAAGAGGATAAAAGACTTTGCCTAGATTATTTCAAACGTTTTGAAACTTGCAATTTAAAATTTGACAAAGATTTTTATTTCAAGCAAGCTGAAATTTATCGTGAATTTGGAAAAAAAGATGAGGCTTTAAAGGCTTACGAAAAAGCTTTAAACGCTGATTAATAAAAAATTGGGGCGATTAAATGATTTTTGACAGTCACAGTCACACAAAATTTTCAGCTGATTCAGAAATGTTGGCAGAAGATGCAATTTCCCGCGCTGAAAGTTTAAATTTGGGAATAATTTTTACCGAGCACTACGATTATAATTTGCCCGGCGATTTAGATTTTACTTTTAACGCTGTCAATTATATGAATGAATACAAAAAATTTCGCAGTGAAAAAGTTAAACTCGGCGTCGAAATTGGTTTGAGGAACTCTGCGCGAGAGCAAAATAAAAAATTTCTTGAACAGGCAAATTTTGATTTAGTAATTGGTTCAATTCACGTTGTAGACGATATTGATATTTACAATCCGGAATTTTTTGCTGACAAGGATAAATTGACTGCGTATCGAAAATATTTTACCGTAATGGCTGAAGAAGTTGCAGTTGCAGATTTTGACGTTTTGGGGCACATTGATTATATTTGCAGAACTGCGCCGTACAAAAACTCCGAAATTGAATACGAAATTTTTAAGCCGGAAATTGACGAAGTTTTGAAAATAATTGTGGAACGCGGAAAAATTTTAGAATTGAACACGCGGCGATTAAATAGCAACATCGCCGTAACGGGGCTTGAGAGCGTCTACAAGCGTTACAAAGAATTTGGCGGGGAATTTATCACGATTGGCTCAGATGCACACGTTGTAGAGGCTGTAGGGGCTAATTTTGACGTTGCTTTAAAATTTGCTCAAAAATTAAACTTAAAGCCGGTAAATTTTACAGGGAACAGAAAATTTTCCCCCAGTTTTTAGTCTTTATCCCTTAGCCCCTAAATTTCGACCGAAGGGAGAAATTTCAATGGATTATCTATTAGTAATGTTGGCAACAGTTGCAGTGATATTTGGAGGCAAGGCGTTTTGGGATTGGCAAAAAAATAAAACTCCTCAACTCGATTTAGAAGAACTTGAGGAAGATAGAGCGGAATATCTGCAGGAAAATTTTGATAAGGCAATGGACGATTATAAATTCATTGAATCCGCACGCAAAAATATTTCCGACAGAGAACTTTCGACGCAACTTGCAAGAATGCAGCGCGTTGCTAAAAAACTTTTGGCTAATCTTGAAAAAAATCCCGAAAGAATCCCGCTTGCTTACAAATTTATCGATTATTATCAAGATCGTGCAGTTAAAATCGTCAAGCAGTATCAAGAATTGGAAGAAACTGAACTTTCAACCGACCGCATTAGAGATTTAAAAGAACGTATGAAATTAACACTTTCTGCCCTTGATGACGCTTACGCCGACCAATTTGAACACGTCTTAAACGACCAAATAATTTCTGCAGACGCCGAATTAAAAGTTATGCAACAACAACTTGACGCTGAAGGAATTACAAAAAAAACTGTTGACATTGGCGCAGTTGACGAATACGGCAATGTTAGAATCGATACAGATTTATTAAATCAACCTTTAGGCGGAGTAAGCAACGTTGAATTAAAAAATCTGCCCGTCGGTACAATTCCCAGCGTAAGAAGTCCGCGCAGTCGCCGCCGCGTTCGTTACGAAGATGAAGAATTACAAACTTTCCCCGAAAATGAACGCCCGCAAATTATTCAAAAAAAATTGGTACAATCTGCGCTGGCAATTTTTCTAGGTTCACTCGGCGCACACAAATTTTATCAAGGTAAAACTTTGCAGGGTGTAATGTACCTTTTGTTTTTCTGGACAACTTTACCAACGTGGATAAGTTTTATTGAGGGCGTGCGCTATTTGTTTATGCCCGTCGAAGATTTTTATGAGCAGTATATCAAGGACGATAAAAATCACCGCAGATAAAAAAATAACGCCGGAATTAATTTTCCGACGTTTTTATTTTGCATAAAAATTTTAGTCAAGAATCAAAGCCTTGTTTTTGAGAATTTCTAAGCCGACAATGAAAAATTTT
>FLNY01001759.1_pt1 | contig 21008 bp, 18 predicted proteins | sample 1140381 | NCBI WGS metagenome assembly FLNY01 (sample SAMEA3878172, study PRJEB12797) | bioreactor metagenome | biome: Moose rumen | place: Sweden | collected 2011-10
GCCGGATTAAAGGAGCTATCTGGTGAGGATACATTCAGACTATATGATACATATGGATTCCCTGTGGATTTGACAGCTGAGATACTCGAGGAAAAGGGATTCGGCTATGATGCTGCAGGATTTGATGCCTGCATGGAAGAACAGAGACAGAAGGCTCGTGCAGCTCGTAAAGAGACAAATTACATGGGTGCGGACGCATCTGTTTATGATGATATTGATTTAAATATCACCTCAGAATTTGTAGGCTATGACAAGATTACATTTGAGTCTACGATTACCGTTCTTACATCTGAGACTGAGATAGTAGATACACTTGCTGAGGGCATGGTAGGTACAATTATTGTTCCAAAGACTCCTTTCTATGCTACTATGGGTGGACAGATTGGTGATACAGGAATTATTAGCACACCTAATGGAGAGTTTGAGGTAAAGGATACTATCAAGCTCAAGGGTGGCAAAATAGGCCATGTAGGTGAGATGAAGTCAGGCATGATTAAGACCGGTGATACTGTTACTCTTACAGTTGATGCTGCAAGACGTGGCCGCATATGTCAGAATCATTCTGCGACACATCTTCTTCAAAAGGCGCTTCGCGAGGTCCTTGGTACACATGTAGAGCAAAAGGGATCATATCAGGATGCTGACAGGACCCGTTTTGATTTTTCTCATTTCTCTGCTATGACAGAAGATGAGATTACTAGAGTAGAGGCTCTTGTGAATGCCAAGATATCTGAGGGACTGGATGTTACTACAGCGATAATGTCACTTGATGAAGCAAAGAAGAGCGGAGCTATGGCTCTTTTTGGCGAGAAGTATGGCGATGAGGTTCGCGTAGTAAGGATGGGAGATTTCTCTACAGAGCTTTGCGGTGGTACACATGTATCTAATACTTCTAAGATTTCTGCTTTCAAGATCTTATCAGAAAGTGGTGTTGCAGCCGGCACTCGTCGTATCGAGGCTATTACAGGTCCGGCAGTGTTTGAGTATTATGCTGATATTGAGGCTAAGTTAAATGCTGCAGCTGCAGCGCTTAAGTGTCAGCCGACAGATATAGAGGAGAAGATTGCTCATCTTCAGAAGCAGCTCAAGGAAGCTAATTCTGAGCTTGAATCCATGAAAGCCAAGGCGGCTCAGGCGGCTGTTGGAGATGTAATGGATTCTGTAGTGGATGTGAAGGGGGTTAAGCTCATTGCTACATCTGTTGCGGGTGTTGATATGAATGGTCTTCGTGATCTTGGAGATGATCTTAAGAACAAGCTTGGCGAGGGCGTTATTGTTCTTGCTTCCGATAATGACGGCAAGGTAAATCTTGTTGTTATGGCTACAGACGGTGCACAGGCTAAGGGTGCCCATGCCGGCAATCTTGTAAAAGCTATTGCACCTAAGGTAGGCGGTGGCGGCGGTGGTCGCCCTAATATGGCTCAGGCCGGAGGCAAGAATCCGGCAGGTATAGCAGATGCCCTTTCAGAGGCCAAGGCTGTACTTGAGGGTATGATTAATCAATAATCAAAAATATGTTGACAAATACCTGTTTTATGCTAAAATGCTTGTTAGTGCTTATAGATTTAAGTGCAAGTCCCCAAATGGAGGGAGGTTAGGATTAGACTATGTCATATGTTACAGTTAAAGAAAACGAGTCATTAGACAGCGCTCTTCGTAGATTCAAGAGAAACTGTGCTAAGGCTGGCATCCAGCAGGAGATTCGTAAGCGTGAGCACTATGAGAAGCCTTCAGTTAAGCGTAAGAAGAAGTCTGAGGCTGCTAGAAAGCGTAAATACTAATTACGTTTAAACTATTGAAATTATGGCCTGTATCATACGTGGTACAGGCTCATTTTCTGTTTATTGGAGGTTATATGGCACGTTCTGTTGAAGAAGAAATAAAGAGGCGACGTACTTTTGCGATTATTTCCCATCCTGATGCGGGAAAGACCACTCTTACAGAGAAGTTTCTCTTATATGGAGGCCAGATTAATCTGGCCGGTTCGGTAAAGGGTAAGGCTACTGCACGTCATGCGGTATCCGATTGGATGGAAATTGAAAAGGAGAGAGGTATTTCGGTTACATCCTCTGTTCTACAATTTGAATATGACGGATATTGTATCAATATCTTGGATACACCTGGACATCAAGACTTCTCGGAGGATACATATCGTACACTTATGGCTGCTGATAGCGCAGTTATGGTTATTGATGCCTCTAAGGGTGTAGAGGCGCAGACCAGGAAGCTTTTTAAGGTTTGTGTCATGCGCCATATTCCTATTTTTACTTTTATCAACAAGATGGATAGGGATGCAAATGACACTTTCGAGCTTTTGGATGATATTGAAAATGAGCTTGGTATTGCAACAGTACCGGTCAATTGGCCTATAGGTTCCGGAAAGGGATTTAAGGGTGTATACGATAGAAATGAACGTTCAGTTCGTATGTTCTCTGATACTCAAAAGGGTACAAAACAAGGAGAGGAACGCATTATTTCTATTGATGATTCGGCTTTGATAGAGGAGATAGGACAGGATAAATACGACCAGCTCATGGAGGAGTTGGAATTGATTGACGGCGCCGGAGCTGAGTTTGACCAGGATATGGTCACTGCCGGTGAGCTTTCTCCGGTGTTTTTTGGATCAGCATTGACTAATTTTGGTGTCGAGACTTTTTTGGAGCATTTTCTTCAGATGACTTATAGTCCACTTCCAAGAAAGAGTGATTCGGGAGAAATCAGTCCATTTTCTGAGGATTTTTCTGCATTTGTTTTTAAGATACAGGCTAATATGAACAAGGCTCACAGAGACAGAGTTGCGTTCTTGCGTATTTGCTCCGGTTCTTTTGATGCCACTAAAGAATATCTACATGTCCAGGGCGGCAGAAAAGCAAAGCTTTCTGCGCCTCAGCAGATGATGGCTGATGAGAGAAAGATTGTCGATAAGGCTTATGCAGGAGATATCATAGGAGTTTTTGATCCCGGATTATATAGTATCGGTGATACATTTACCTCAGCTAAAAAGCCATTTAAGTTTGAGGGTATACCTACATTTGCACCTGAACATTTTGCCAGAGTAAGACAGATTGATACTATGAAGCGCAAGCAGTTTATGAAGGGCATTACTCAGATTGCGCAGGAAGGTGCCATACAGATTTTCCAAGAGTTTAATACAGGTATGGAAGAGATTATTGTAGGTGTAGTAGGAGTTCTCCAGTTTGATGTTTTAAAGTATCGTCTTAATAACGAGTACAATGTTGAGATTGCCCTTGAAAATCTTCCTTACGAACATATCAGATGGATAGAAGGAGATTATGATTTGGATAAGATTTCCGGAACATCAGATATGAAGAAGATAAAAGACCTCAAGGATAGACCGCTTCTCTTGTTTGTTAATTCATGGTCAGTAGGTATGGTTCTTGATCGCAACGATGGACTTGTATTATCAGAGTTTGGTACTAATTAATATATACATTATTGTGTATTCTAAGCCGCTCTTTTGAGTACTCCGTGCTCCCAATGTAAGCTCCGCTTACTAGAGCAACATTTTCCAGCGCAAGCTTGGAAAATATTACTCCTTTCCCGGAGGGCACCTTCCATACTTTCGCTTAGGCAACCTACCGCTAAAGCGGTACCTCCTAAGCTCGGCATGGCACCTGTCTCCGTTCCACTTCGGTCGGTGCTTAGCGAATGTCCACTGGACATTCAGCACCTCCTCGCGCTTGCCGATGCTATGAAGAGCGGGTAGGCTTACATATGTAAAAATGTATATATTCTTTTTGATGAGTTATTTTTTGGCTTGACGTTTTGAGAATGGTCGTGTATAGTAATGGACAGTGGCGGTCGCCACTGTCTTTTTTATTTTTCTTTTTTATCCCCAAAATATTGTTGACATTTTAATTTAGTTTCACTATTATATTATTAAAAGAACGAACAGTTGTTCCGAACGGAGGTTTTATAAAATGGCAAATGAAGATAAGTTAAAAGCATTGGATGCTGCTATTTCGCAGATAGAGAAGCAGTATGGAAAAGGCTCGGTTATGAAGCTCGGAGAAGGAGCTAATATACAGGTAGAGACAGTACCTACAGGTTCTATTAGTTTGGATATTGCTCTTGGGCAGGGTGGTTTTCCTAAGGGACGTATTATAGAGATATATGGACCTGAGTCTTCAGGTAAGACTACACTTGCATTGCATGCAGTAGCGGAGGTACAGAAGGCAGGTGGTATAGCGGGATTTATTGATGCTGAGCACGCCCTTGATCCTAAGTATGCAAAGGCTATTGGTGTTGATATTGATGATTTATACATTTCACAGCCGGATAACGGTGAGCAGGCATTGGAGATTACAGAGACTATGGTTCGCTCAGGAGCGATGGATATTATTGTAGTTGATTCTGTAGCTGCACTTGTACCTAAGGCTGAGATCGACGGCGATATGGGCGATTCACATGTGGGCTTGCATGCCCGTCTTATGTCACAGGCTATGAGAAAGCTTACCGGTATTGTTGCCAAGACAAACTGTGTGGTTATTTTTATCAATCAGCTTCGTGAAAAAGTAGGAATTATGTTTGGTAATCCTGAGACAACTACAGGTGGTCGTGCACTTAAGTTTTACGCATCAGTCCGTATTGATGTTCGACGCATAGAGGCATTGAAGCAAAATGGAGAGGTGATCGGCAACAGAACTCGCGCGAAGATAGTTAAAAATAAGGTAGCACCTCCATTTAGAGAGGCAGAGTTTGATATTATGTTCGGAGAAGGCATATCTCGAGAAGGAGATATTCTTGATGTTGCTGCTAATCTCGATATCGTTCAGAAATCCGGTGCATGGTATGCATATCTTGGAGAGAAGATTGGCCAGGGTCGTGAAAATGCCAAAATCTACCTCAAGCAGAATCCAGAAGTATGCGAGGAGATTGCTAATGCTATACGTGACCACTATGCTGAGACTGACGAATCAGAAGTGGGTCTTGTAGGTGGAGACAAGAAGGATGATATACCTACTGAGGTTATTGAATAATTATGATCGTTAATTCTCTTACAAAACTTTCAAAGGGAAGAGCTAAAATCTGTCTCGCTGGCGGGACAGATTTTGTTCTATATAAAAAAGAATATGAAAATTATGGTATTGCGGAAGGCTCTGATCTTTCAGAATCGGATTATGAGAGTATTGTCAGGGATATACTTGTGCCCAGATGCAAAAAACGAGCCATGCATCTTTTAGAAAAACAGGACAGGTCAGAGAAGAATCTTAGAGATAAGCTAAAAGAAGGCGGATATCCTGAACAGGTCATAGATGTAGCTATTGATTATATTAATCAGTATGGTTATATAGATGATGCCAGAATGGCCACCAGTCACGTTAGATTTTATCAGGATAGCAGAAGCAGACAGAGGCTTAGGCAGGATTTGTTGAGTAAAGGTATTAGTGCTGATATTATAGAGCATGTTTTAGAAGAGGAATATACTACTGATGAGGCGGATTTGATTGATGCTCTCCTCGTAAAAAAACATTATGATAAAGAAAATGCGACTTATGAAGACAGGGCCAAAATGTATAGATTTTTAGCTGGAAGAGGTTTTTCATCGGATAGTATAAATAGGGTATTAAAATAGGTTTTGTGCCTACTATATGTTGTATACACGCTCTTGACAGAAGTATTGTATAAAGTTAAACTAATTGTGTTGAGTTTTATAAATGAGGGCTCTATAGATTTATGTGATATACTCATTTGTTGTTACAGAAATCTTAGCTTTTATTTTATATTCAAATTAGAAAATTTAATAAGGAGGTGCTCCTGTGAACGCAGTAACGATTATTGTAGCAGTTGTCGTTGCGGTAGTAGCAGTTGTTGTCACCCTGGCTGTATCCAATAAGATTCATGAGACGCAAGGCAAGAACAAAATAGGTTCTGCCGAGGAAAAAGCTCGTGAGATTATCGATGAGGCAGTAAAAAATGCGGAAGCTAAAAAGAGAGAGGCTATGCTGGAGGCTAAGGAAGATGCCATGAAGCAGAAGAACGATCTCGATAAAGAAATCCGCGAGCGTCGGGCAGAGATACAGAGAAGCGAGCATAGAATATCTCAAAAAGAAGATAATCTTGAGAAAAAGCTTGAAGCGGCTGAAAAGCGCGAGGCAGAGTTCGCTCGTCAGGAACAACAATTAAACAAGCAGCGAGAAGAGGTTTCAAAGCTTAATCAACAGCGTGTGCAGGAACTAGAGAGAATCTCAGGACTTACCTCCGAACAAGCAAAAGAACAACTTTTAAAATCTGTAGAAGAAGACGTCAAATTAGACGCAGCAAAACTTATTAAGGAAAGCTTGGCTCAGGCAAAAGATGAAGCTGATAAAAAGGCACGTGATATTGTGGTTAGTGCTATCCAGAAGTGTTCAGCTGATCATGTTGCCGAGACTACAATTTCTGTAGTGCAACTTCCTAATGATGAGATGAAAGGACGTATCATTGGTCGAGAAGGACGAAATATCCGTACTCTTGAGACTATGACTGGCGTAGAACTTATTATTGATGATACTCCTGAGGCAGTTATTTTATCTGCATTTGATCCGGTTAGACGAGAAGTAGCACGTATAGCTTTGGAGAAGCTCATCGTTGACGGTCGTATCCATCCGGCTAGGATTGAAGAGACAGTTGAAAAGGCCAAGAAAGAAGTTGAACAACAAATCAGAGAAGAAGGCGATGCAGCTGCTCTGGAAGTTGGTGTTCAGGGTATACACCCAGAGCTTCTTAGACTTTTAGGCAAGATGAAGTTTAGGACCAGTTATGGTCAGAATGTATTAAAGCATTCTATTGAGGTAGCTCAATTGTCTGGACTTTTGGCTGCTGAGCTTGGGCTTGATGTCAGAGTCGCAAAGCGTGCAGGTTTGTTGCATGATATTGGAAAAGCAGTTGATAGAGAGCAAGAGGGTACACATGTACAGCTCGGCGCAGATCTTTGTCGTAAATACAAAGAATCACAGACAGTTATCAATGCTGTAGAGGCACATCACGGGGATGTTGAACCCGAAACTCTTATAGCTTGTATTGTACAGGCTGCTGACACTATTAGTGCAGCTCGCCCCGGTGCAAGACGTGAGGCTATGGAGACTTATACAAACAGATTAAAAGAGCTTGAGGAAATTTCCAACAGCTTTAAAGGTGTTGAAAAATCTTTTGCTATTCAGGCAGGTAGAGAGATTCGAATCATGGTGGTTCCTGAACAGGTTTCAGATGCCGATATGGTCATCATGGCTAGGGATATTTCTAAGCAGATAGAATCACAGTTGGAATACCCTGGACAGATTAAGGTTAATGTAATTCGAGAATCACGAGTTACAGATTATGCAAAATAATTATTTTAGCGGCTGGTTTTACAGCCGCTATTTTTTATGGGAGGCATATCATGGAAAAAACAGAGAGAGTAGGCAGAAAATTAATTCGTTCCGGTCCTATACTTGATATTTACGAAGATACGGTCAAGTTGCCAAATGGCAAAGAAGAAAAATGGGATTTCATCAGTCATAGGATGGGGGCGGCATGTGTGTTGGCTGTCAGACCTGATGGTAAGATAATTATGGTTCGCCAGTATCGAAATGCACTCGATAGATTTACATTGGAAGTGCCAGCCGGCAAACGCGATTCCAAGGAAGAAGATACAGCTATATGTGCTGCCAGAGAATTGGAAGAGGAGACAGGATACAGAGCCGGTAAACTCGAAAAACTATTATCTTTAAAATCTACTGTTGCTTTTTGCGATGAATTTATTGATGTATATCTGGCGACGGATCTTCAGGAAATTGGAGTACAGCATCTCGATGAAGGCGAAGATATAGATATCGAAGCATACGATTTAAAGGATCTCATGGATAGATGTTATTCGGGAGAATTGCAAGATGCCAAATCTGTTGCTGCGATAATGGCATATGCCGCTAGAATTTCTTGCAAATAGATTTTAATTGTTGTAATATTGGTCTAGACAATGGTGTCAGAATAGAGTCCCTTTGAGGGGATTCTGTTTTGGCACCATTTTTTCATATTCTGATTTGCTTGCCCACTTCAGGATATGAAAATGGCTTACATCTATTTGCTTGCCCATATAGATGTAAGCCAGTTTTTGTGTAAAATTATGAACTTAGTATATTTAGTTTCTCTCAGCTATAGTGTAAAGAAGATGTCTTGTATCTTCCCAACCCAGACAAGGATCTGTTATGGATTGACCATATGTCTGGTTGTCTGATATTGGTTGACATCCTTCCACCAGGTAGCTTTCAATCATTACACCCTTTACAAGATTTTTTATATCATCTGAGTGTTTGCGATTGTGCATTACTTCTTTGACGATTCTTATCTGTTCCTTAAATTGCTTGTTGGAATTTGAGTGGTTGGCGTCTATGATACAAGCAGGATTGACCAAATCCATTTCTTCATACATATTATGTAGACGAATCAAATCCTCGTAGTGGTAATTTTGAGTGCTGTTACCATGCTTTGAGACAGCACCTCTAAGGATTGTGTGAGCTAGAGGATTACCGGTAGTCTTAACCTCATAACCTGAAAATGTAAAGTGATGTGGATGTTGAGCTGCATATACACTGTTTAGCATTACAGAAAAATCTCCTGAAGTGGGATTTTTCATGCCGGATGCCACATCAAAACCGGAAACGGTAAGCCGGTGATGCTGATCTTCTACGGAGCGAGCACCTATAGCAACGTACGAAAGCAGATCATCCACGTATCCCCAGTTTTCAGGGTATAACATTTCGTCGGCAGCGGTAAGCTCAGATTCTGTCATGGCTCTTATATGCATTTTTCTCATAGCTATGAGACCTGCTACCATATCAGGTGCTTCATTTGGATCCGGCTGTGAAGCGATACCTTTGTATCCACTTCCGGTAGTTCGAGGCTTGTTGGTATATATACGTGGTACAACCAGGACTTTATCTTTTATATCTTCAGCCACTCTGGCTAGCTTATTGATGTATTCACATACAGCATCTTCGTTATCTGCAGAGCAAGGCCCTATTATACATAAAAATCTGTCATCCTTACCGGTGATTATATCTGCCACTTCTTTGTCACGGGCTTTTTTTATAGCCTGTACCTTTTGGGGAACCGGAAGCATGTCTTTTATTTCTTCGGGGGTAGGCATTTTTTTCAGATAGTTGAAACTCATATATTCTTCCTCATTTCTTTAGACATCAAAACATTTTGCTTTTACTAAGTCGACGGGCATATCAAGGCCAGTCCACAGCTTGAATGCCGCCGCACCTTGATATAATAACATATATTTACCGTTCATAGTCATACAATCTAATGATTTTGCGTCTTTTAAAAGCTTGGTCTCGGCAGGGTGGTATATTACATCGCATACAGTAATGGATGGTGTCAAAAATTCTTTTGGGACTAATGAGGTATTGTCATTTCCCATGCCTACATTGGTGCTGTTGATAAGGATATCACTTTGTTCTAGACATACTTTAAGGATATTCATATCCGCCATATCATATACAGATACATCACAGGATGTTTTTTTTGAGAGCCGATCAGCAAAATCTACAGTAGAGTAAAAAGAACTGTTATTTCTTTTAAAGATGTTGATTTTATCTACGCCTTCCATTGCAGCCTGGGTGATTATAGAACTTGCAGCACCTCCGGCACCCAAAATAGTAATGGTCTTACCAATATAGGTAATACCGCTATCAAGCATGGATCGTAAAAAACCAATTCCATCAGTAGTATATCCTTTGAGTTTGCCTTCGTGGCAGACACAGGTATTGACTGAGTGAGCAAGTTCAGCAATCTCATCGATTTCATCTAAAAATGGTATCACAGCTGATTTCAAAGGCATTGTAAGGTTAAAATTATAACAATTGATAGCTTTAAGTCCTTTTACGGCATTTTCCAAATCATCTTTTTCAACATCAAAGGCCATATATGAATAGTCAAGCCCAAGATTATCAAAGGCAGTATTATGCATAGCCGGAGAGATACTGTGTGCTACGGGATGTCCCAGCAAACATATTAGATTGGTTGTGCCTGATGGATTCATATATAAGGTCCTTTCCTATACTGAAGATTTATAGTGAACACTTTAACACTTTTAATCGGTAAAGTATATAGTGAATTAAGATATTTTGAGGGATTATACAGTTTCTTTTTAAAAGAACGTTTACTACACTACTCAAAAAGTCAATATTTGATGTGAATAGTAAGTTGTGTTACAATAGACCGGCAAGTTAATTAAGTAGGCGTAGCGTAGTTGGATAACGCATCGGACTCCGACTCCGAAGACCGCCGGTTCGAATCCGGCCGTCTACAGTTTTTTAGTATACCAGACTCACGGAGGATTACATGGATTTACAAAAAATAAAAACGAAGATTAGAAAGATAATTCAGATTTGTGCTGATTTTATTTTTACATATAAAAGATATTTTGTTGCAGGACTTATTTTTATTTGTATAGCATTGGTACTGTTTTTGGGTACCGGGAAGAGTTCTGATACTCAAAATGCCGGTGGAGTATATAAGAATTACAAAGAAAGCAAGAATACAGCTTTAAATACTTTGATAAATGATTATTACACTGCATATGCTGCAGGAGATACAGATACTATTCAGACTTTGGCTACACCTGTAAGCGATCAGGAGATTAGTTATATTCAGTTCTATAGTCAATATATAGAAAGCTTTAATGATATCGCCATATACACCAAGGACGGCCTTACAGATGGTTCGTATTTGGTATCTGTCGAGGTTAGCCTCAAATTTAACGATTATGATACTGAGGCTCCGGGGCTTGATTTCTTTTATGTAGAGACCAATGATGATGGTGAGCTGTATATCAACAATATATATGGTTCTTTCAATCAGAATAATAATATTTACGAGATGGATACTGAGATTTCTGATTTGATTTCAGTGTTCATTCGTCAGCAGGATCTTTTAGATATGGAAGCAGAAGTTACTGAAGCTTACAATGAAGCTATTGCTAACGATTCTGCTCTTGCAGAGTTTATGTCCGATACACTTAATGCCGCTATAGTTCAATGGAATGCCGACTATAAAGCTCAAGAAGAGGCTGCGGCAGAGGAAGCTGCTAAGGCTGAGGAAGAAGCTGCGGCTGCCGCCGAAGAAGAAGCTAAGGCTGCGGCTGAAGCCGAAGAGGAAGCCAATTCATACACAGGTAAGACCAATGCCAGAGCAAATGTGCGTGAAGAGGCAGATAAGGACAGCACCAAATTGGGCTCTCTAGACTCAGGAAAGACTATCACCATTTATGGTGAAGAAGGAGATTTCTACAAGTTTGATTACAATGGTACCAAGGCATATATTACAAAGTCTGCTGTTACATTGGATTCAGACGATAGTTCAGAAGAGACCACAGATACCGAAGAAGAGGAGACCACTACAAGTACTGTATATTCTGCAGGCGATAAGATAACCCTTTCAGCCACTGTAAATATCCGTTCACAGATGGATTCATCTTCATCAAAGGTTGCTGTTGCATATGCAGGCGACACAGTCGAAGTAGTAATGAGCTACGCTGAGGGATGGACAAAAGTAAAATATGGCAAGAAAGAAGGATATATCCGTTCTGATTTGTTAAAATAAATTGGCGAAGAGCGTTTTATAATAGAGGCCATTGATTGGTCTCTATTATTGTATAAAAAGATATTATGGAAGAATTATTTAGACTAAATAAATATTTGAGTGATGCCGGCGTTTGTAGCAGACGGGCAGCTGATGCGGCTATTGAGGCAGGTCAGGTGTCTGTTAATGGTAAGATAGCACAGATAGGTATGAAGGTATCTTCATCAGATGAGGTATTATTCAAAGGTAAGCTTGTATCAAATACAGGTAAAAAAGAGATTTTGATTGCCTATAATAAGCCGGCTGGTATAGTGTGTACCGCTGAAAAAGCAGAAAAAAATAACATTATAGATCACTTAAATTATCCTGTGAGAATATATCCTGTAGGGCGATTGGATAAGGACAGCACAGGCCTTTTGCTACTTACTAATCAGGGAGATTTGGTGAACAAAATCATGCGAGCTGCAAATGCTCATGAAAAGGAATATGTCGTTACAGTTGATAAAGAAATTACGGCAGATTTTATTAGGGCTATGAGCCAGGGCGTATATTTGGAAGAACTGGATACCACTACAAGAAAATGTCAGGTTCAAAAATTAGGCAAAAACAGATTTAAAATCATATTGACCCAGGGACTTAATCGACAAATCAGGCGCATGTGTAAGGCCTTAGGATACAGAGTGAATACTCTTAAAAGAGTGCGTATCATGAATATCAACCTGGGAGATTTGCAGGAAGATACATATAGAGATGTCACGCCAAAGGAGCTGAAGCAGTTAAAGAAAATGCTAGAGGGCTCTAAAAATTAATAACGAGGTGCTAAATGGAGTTTAATGATTATAAAAAATTGATTGATGAAATCGATTATCATATGGATAGATATTACAATCAAAATGAGCCTGAGATAAGTGATTATGATTATGATCAGCTGATGATAAAGCTGAAGGAGGCGGAAAAAGAACATCCTGAGTGGGTTACCGGGGATTCACCATCTCAAAAAATCGGTGGGGTAGCTATGAGGGAAGCTGGCGTGAAGATTACACATGATGTTCCGATGCTTTCTATTGAGGATGTATTTGATAAGAAGGATGTGGTTTCCTGGATAGAAAAAGTCAGAGAGGTTCATCCGGATGCAGAGTTTAGTGTGGAGGCTAAAATAGATGGCTTGAGTATGACCCTTAGATATGAAAAAGATACTAAGGGGAGATTAAAGCTTACACTTGCCGAAACAAGAGGCGATGGCCTAGTTGGAGAGGATGTCACAGCCAATGCTCTTGTTATTTTTGATGTCAAACAATATATTGATTTGCCATATGATTCTTTACAGCTTAGAGGCGAAGTATATATGTCTCATGAGGATTTTGACAAATATAATAACATGCAGGAATTGAAGGGAGGCAAGCTTGCTGCTAATCCCAGGAATCTGGCTGCAGGTACACTTAGACAGTTGGATGCCGGTATTACTAAAGAACGCGGGTTAAAGATGTTTATCTTTAATGTACAACAAGGTCCGCAAGATTTGACACTGAGTCATTGTAAGGGCTTGGATATTTTAAACGACCATGGAGTTCCTACTGTATTTCATAAGAAATGTACTACTGCAAATGAAGTGCTTGAGGTGATTGATGAGATTGGAGACTTGCGAGGCCAATTTCCATTTGATATTGACGGGGCTGTAGTTAAGATAGATCAGGTCTCATACAGGAATGATTTTTCTACCAGCGCAAAATATTCAAGCGGACATATCGCATACAAATACCCACCGGAGGAAAAGGAAACAAAGCTTTTAGACGTAGAATTATCTGTGGGGCGTACAGGCAGAGTTAATCCGACGGCTGTCTTTGAGCCGATACGTCTATGCGGTACCACGGTTAGCAGAGCGACTCTTCACAATCAGGATTTTATAGATGATTTGGATATAGGCATAGGGGACACCATAGTTGTCTACAAATCCGGAGAGATTATTCCTAAAATAAAAGAAGTAAACCATGAAAAGCGAGGGGCAGGGATAGTCACCTACAAAATACCTGATATTTGTCCTGTGTGCGGAGGTAAAGTATCAAGGGATGCAGATACTGCTGATATGAAATGTCTTAATCCTGCATGTCCGGCACAACTTGAGAGACATATTATTAATTTTGTTTCTAGAGATGCTATGGATATAAAAGGTTTTGGAGATGTTTATATAGAGGAGCTTGTCAGACAAAATTATATTAAGGATATAGCTGATATATATTCTCTTAAGGATTACAGAGATGAGCTTATAGAAAAAGGGATTATTGGTAAAGAAAAGAACACAGACAAGTTGCTTGGAGTTATTGAAGAGTCCAAATCCAACGATGCATATCGGCTTTTTACAGGATTCGGTATTCCTAATGTAGGCAAGGCTGCCGCAAAAACGCTACTTTCTACCTTCAAAGATATTCAAAAGATAATGGAATTATCGGTGGAGGATTTGACTCAGGTTAATGATATAGGTGAGATTAGCGCAAAATCAATATATGACTATTTGCATGATCCGATAAACATCGATATTATTAATCGATTAAAAGAGCAAGGGCTTAATATGACTGAGGCTGAAAAAGAGGGTGCCACGGACAAACTATCCGGGCTTACATTTGTTATCACAGGCACACTTCCAACCATGGGTAGAAAAGAGGCTCAAGAACTTATAGAACTAAATGGTGGGAAATGCTCAGGTTCGGTTTCGAAAAAGACCAGCTACCTGGTAGCGGGTGATGCAGCCGGAAGCAAATTAGATAAAGCAAATGCGCTAGGGGTTACGGTGCTATCGGAAGCAGAGTTACTTGATATGATTAATGAAAGATAATTTTTATTAGCAAACGGAGAAGAGACAATGCCAATTAGAACACAAAACAATCTGCCGGCTAAGGCGATACTTGAACAGGAAAATATTTTCGTAATGGATGAAAACAGGTCTACCCATCAGGATATCAGACCTATTACAATCGGTATCTTGAATTTGATGCCGTTGAAAGAGGCTACAGAGCTGCAACTTCTTAGATCGTTGTCCAATACACCACTTCAGGTAGATGTGACATTTTTGACGGTAGGCAGCCATGAAAGTAAACATACCAGCAAGACACATCTTGATACATTTTATGAGCGCATAGAGGATGTGTACGATAGATATTTTGATGGATTAATCATTACAGGGGCGCCTGTAGAACAGATGGCTTTTGAAGATGTGGATTATTGGGACGAGTTATGCAAAGTTTTTGAGTGGACCAAGAGCCATGTGACATCGACACTTCATTTGTGCTGGGGTTGCCAAGCTGGATTGTATTACCGATATGGCATTAATAAATACGATTTGCCAGAGAAGAAATTTGGAATATTCCCGCATAGGGTGTTAAACCGAAAGATCCCATTGGTTCGAGGTTTCGATGATGTGTTTTATGCCCCTCACAGCCGTCATACTGGCGTCAGGACAGAGGATATCGAAGCTTGTGAAGACTTGATTGTATGCGCAAAAGGTGAAGAGGCAGGTGTGTTTTTATGCATGTCAAAGGATGGCAGCAATATATTCGTGATGGGTCATCCGGAATATGATCGTTTTACTCTTGACAGTGAATACAAACGTGACAAGGATAAAGGACTTAATATTTCATTGCCGGCTAATTACTATCCTGGTGATGATGAGAACGAAAAGCCCTTACTTCAATGGCGCAGTCATGGGAATATTATGTATTCAAATTGGCTCAATTATTACGTATACCAGAACACACCTTATGAGTGGAATAAGATTAGCGAAAAATAGCGGTAGTTCATAATATTTTATTGAAATAATGTATATCTAACAAATCAGCATTAATCATGGATTTGCTATTAGTTGCAGACATTACATAAGGTGGGCTTATGATATATTTAATTCTTATTTCAACTACAGGATTAGTATTGCTAATAAGAAATTCTGTTCAATTAAGATAACTGAGTCCCTATTACTTGAAGTCTGATATTATTAAAAATTTTAAGGATAATTTATTAATGAGTGATTTAGCAAAACTTAAAGTGCAAATTGAAATTGAAGTTAAAGCGAAATCTTTGATAGAAATAATGGACTCATTGCATATTGATATTGTTGAAGCGATGAAAATTATGAAAGTAAATCCAAATGAGTATGAATTGTATAAGATAATTGTGGATGAGCATTATAAATACTATAGGTCATTGAAAAAAATTGTAACGACGCTTAATAATAAAGAGTATGCAGAAGATACGCATTGGGCTGAAGTATATTATGATGTGATTGATACAATAAATGAGGAAATTAGTATGTTTGGCATGAAAATAAATAAAATTCAATAATATGGTGTATTCAGGGAAAGCTTTAAAAATATACATTGTATAATTATTGGATGATTAAGGAATCTGTGGTATTATAATGAAAAGAAGGAGCAGAAATGCTTCCGGGTTGGTCGAAAGACCTGGGTCCACCGATTTAGCGGGCGTGATGCCCGCATTTTTTTTGGAGAATATCATCGTCCTGATATTAGAATGGATGGAGTAGAGTGGGAATTAAAATGTCCACAAGGAAGTTCTAAAAGAACTATTGAAAGACTTTATAGAACAGCTGCAAAACAGTCAAAATATATTATTTTTGTTTTACGTCGAAGCAGTTTGAGTGAGCCAAATGCTATTCAGCAGCTTCGACGGGAGTTTACTGATCACAAATCTAAAAAGCTATTAATTATAAAAAAGAGTGGTGAATTGCTAGAGGTTAATGGATAAAATGTAGTTGCAATTTTGTGAAAACATGATATCATATAGTTAAGAACAGACTCGACCCACTGTTGGATAACGGAGGGCCCAGAGTCTTTTTCTTATATTAGGAAACAAATTAATATATTGATTTTACATAGGCCAGCAACTCTGGGGACGCCCAGACTAACTGGTCTATTATTATGCCCAAAATCAAGTGCGCAGGATTAAGGCATGAGATGAAACAATAAACTATAGGTTTTTGATTTTCCTCAGAAAATCAAGAACCGGACAATACCAACATTTATCCAAAGGAGAAATGTTGTCTCGCAAAGCGGGATTTTTGTGGGCTTTTTCCTTAAGTAGCCCACAAAAAGTCATAGTTTTAAGAAGAAAGGAAAATTCGGAAGCTCGCTACTTCCGAATGAAGGTGAAGAAGTAATGGTGAGTATTTCGAACTAGGTATAAAATACCCGAAACAACTTTGCTGACTTTGCTCAGGAGAAATTCTACATTGTAAATCTTTATAATAGTAATCAGATTCCTGCGGTTCCATTTGAGGTTGTCATTAATGTAAATTAAATAATATAAAAATATAAATTGTCTAAATGTGGCTTTTTAATGCACATTTAGACAACTTATATTTGTTTTATGAGTTTAATAGTATTATAATGAAGATATGAAAAATACAAAAATATTAGGACGAATTGAAGAGTGTGAAAGACTTGATGGCTGTATGCAGGCTGACTCAGCACAACTTATTATTGTATATGGAAGGAGACGTGTTGGTAAAACATTTTTAATTAACCAGTACTATAATAATGATTTTGCTTATAAACTTACTGGTTCATATAATGAATCAAGAACTAATCAGCTTAGAAATTTTGTGGATGAACTAAATAGAAAGACTGCACAAAAATATGAAGTACCTAGGGATTGGATTGAGGCATTTCAGTTTTTGCGAGATTATATAGAGTCCCTGCCTACAGAAAAAAAACAAGTGGTTTTCTTTGATGAAATGCCATGGCTAGATACACCAAAGTCTGGGTTTTTACCTGCATTTGAATATTTCTGGAATGGCTGGGCATCTGCTAGAGATAATCTTGTATTTATAGTTTGTGGCTCAGCAACAACGTGGATGGATGATAAATTAGCCAATAACAAAGGGGGATTGTTTAATAGACAAACATGCAAGCTTTATCTCAAACCATTCAAATTATATGAGGTTGAGGAATATCTAGTTCAGCGAGGTATAGAATGGGCAAGATATGACATTGCTGAAATTTATATGATTTTAGGTGGGATACCTTATTATTTGAGCTTACTGAAGCCCAAATTATCCTGCAAACAAAATATAGATGCACTTATATTTAATAAAAATGGTGAGCTTAGAGATGAATTTTACCATTTGTATAATACCTTGTTTACAAGTAGCGAGTTATATATAAAGGTTGTAGAGGCTTTAAGTAAAAAAAGAGGCGGTTTGACCCGGTCTGAAATAGCAAAGGCTACAAAAATACCAGAGAATGGAAAACTATCCAAAATACTCAAGAATCTTTCTTTATCTGGCTTTATACGTATTTCAAACTTCTATGGAAACAAAAAGAAAGAAAGTGTATTTCAATTGGCAGATTATTATTCTGCATTTTATTTTAAATTTATCCATAATAAATATGGATTAGATGAAAATTTTTGGAGTGGGGCGACTGAAACTCCATTGATTAATTCGTGGGCTGGTCTCACATTCGAACAACTTTGTCTAGATCACATACAGCAGATAAAGAAAAAGCTAAGCATAGGAGGTGTTATATCTACACAATCAACTTGGCGTACTGACGGTGATGAAGACTTGGGAATCGATGGAGCCCAAATTGATTTACTTATAGAACGCAAAGATCGTGTCGTAAATATATGTGAGATAAAACATACTGACGGAGAATTCATCATTGATAAAAAATATGATATAAATCTTCGAAATAAAATGCAATCATTTAAGGTGCTAACAAACTGCAAAAAAACACTTCACCTTACAATGATTTCTCCGTACGGAGTAAAGAATAATAAATATAGTGGAATTGTTACAAATGAAGTTATCCTAGAAGATTTGTTTGAAAAATAATAATTTTTGACAATAAATTCATCATTCAGTCCACAAAGATTAATAAGTTGTCTAAATGTAGATTTTTAATGCACATTTAGACAACTTATTTTTTTATTTTTTGGAACCTTAAAAAATAATTCTGAGCATTTTGTAAAACCAAGGGGAATTCATAAATTATTAACGTGAAATCAATGATGATGGCGATGCTCATAAAGCATGCCATTGGCACATAATAACCATTATTGCATTCATCCTTGCAGCATTATACGAAATCTCTGAGCACCTAACTAATTCAGCAAATCTCTTGGTTTTAAGAAACCCAGTGGTTTCGTCTATGAATATTATAGATTGAGAAATATGTAAGTGTAGACGGAAGAAAAATTTAAAGCTGAGAAGTCTCTATTTTAAGTAGACCAATAAGCCCTGCTACCAGTTAGGGCTACCTATTTTTTCCGTTTAGGAAAAAATCTCACAACTAATAGAATTGATTGGCTTAAGTTTATAATGCTACTATGCTGTTGAGAAAAACAGGAGGCATAGTAGAATGAGAGGAAATATTAAAGAAGAAAAAAAGCAAATGATGTTAAATGAAAACATCTTAACGCTTTTGCCAAAGATGGCTGTCCCAACTATTATGGCGCAGCTTATCACTACAATTTATAATTTAGTAGATACATTTTTTGTTAGCACCCTTGGAACAAATGCAACAGCTGCAGTTGGAGTAAATAGTTCACTAGAAAGAATGATAACATAATGGGAAGAAAACATGGCAGCTGCACCAGAAATCTATTCTACCAATGAGCATATGAGGGATATAATTAAATACGTCTATGATTACTTTGGAAGTGTAGATGTGGTGGTTAACGCAAAGGGCGGCCATATTAGATATGATTTTGAACACACCGACAAAGAGATTTGGAGACATTCTATGGAGGTGGTGGAGTCTGCATTTGTTATCCAGATATGGAAGACCTCTTTGTGACCAAACAATAATAGATGCTATTTATAGGATTGTAAATGAAGTTAATAGTTGTAGGGACGAGGCAGTAGTTGCATTAAATGATTATTATTTTGATATTGAACAGCAGAGTGGAGCATTTATTGAAGATGATTTTAAGAATGCTATAATAGATAGCAGAAAGGTTATTTCATTTGTTTAAAGAGCTATTTGGGTATTGATATAATGGTGTCCAACGTTTAAAAGTTGCACTATAAAAATGGTGTCAAAATGGTGTCAAAACAAAATAGGAAGGCTGAAAACGTTGAATTATCAAGGCTTATAAAAATTCTTGGTATTCTTATTATGTATATCAGAACACACCTTATGAGTGGAATAAGATTAGCGAAAAATAGCGGATTTATAAGGATTTTTACTGTTTATGTAAACTGTTATATCTTACATTTTATTAGAAAGGATGTGTATTTTACACATATAAAGTTTGTGTTAAATCAAAAGTTGCAGTACAAAAGTCCCTAGAAGAGACACGGAAATTATTTGATAGTTTAATGCAGGAGTATTTTGGATAAATGGGAAAGAAAAAAGAGATAACAATTAGGTCGTCTGCCGCTGAGTATTTAACTTTTATTACTGCAACTGGAGATGGCGGTGTAGAGGCAGTATATGCCGATGAGAATGTTTGGCTTACCCAAAAAATGATGGGTGTGCTTTATAACGTCGGTACAAATACAATAAACTACCATTTACATAAATTGTATGAAGATGGCGAAATAGAAGAGAATTCAGTTATTCGAAAATTTCGAATAACTGCCAATGATGGTAAAGACTATAACACATTACATTATAATCTTAAGGCTATAATAGCAGTAGGAAATAAAGTAGACTCACCTAAAGCCGTGCAGTTTAGAAAATGGGCAAACACCATTATTGAAGAATATACTGTCAAAGGTTATGCCATGGATGATGAGCGCCTAAAAAAAGGTGGCAGTATTCTCACAAAAGAGTATTTCGAGCAATTACTTGAAAGAATTAGAGAAATTCGTCTTTCGGAGCGAAAATTCTACCAGAAAATTACAGATATCTATGCCACATCCATAGATTATGATCCTTCATCTAAGGAAACAAAAAGATTTTTCGCAGCGGTTCAAAATAAATTACATTATGCAGTTCATGGATATACGGCAGCTGAATTAATTGTAGAAAGGGCTGACGCTGATAAAACAAACATGGGATTGACATCATGGGAAGGCTCACCTAATAGTAAAATTCATAAGTATGATGTCTCTATAGCGAAGAATTACTTATCAGAGGAAGAGTTGAATATTTTGTCTAGGATGGTTACCGCATACTTAGATTTAGCAGAAAGTATGGCATTACGAAATATACCAATGACTATGGCAGATTGGGAAATTAGGTTAGATGGATTTTTGACATTGATGGACCATGAAATACTTAAAGATAAAGGTAAAGTAACTGCTGAAGAGGCAAAACTTTATGCTGAAACAGAATTCGAGAAGTACAGAATAATCCAAGATAGATTATTTCAAAGTGATTTTGATAGATTCTTGGAACTTGAAGAGTCTATAAAAGAATAAATGCTAGTGCGCCGGTTTTCTTGTTCTCTTTGAAAATAGAAGTATAGCATCCATAACCATCACA
>FLNY01001977.1_pt1 | contig 21000 bp, 23 predicted proteins | sample 1140381 | NCBI WGS metagenome assembly FLNY01 (sample SAMEA3878172, study PRJEB12797) | bioreactor metagenome | biome: Moose rumen | place: Sweden | collected 2011-10
GTGTGCTGTCGGGCTCGGAGGCCCGACCTACTACGCCTTACGTTAAGTCGAATGTAAACGTTATTTAGTAACGGTTCCCTATCGGGATATACTGGTGAAGAACGTGGAGGTTTGTGAGTATATCACTTACCTCCGTTCACTGAAAAATGTCAAGATTCAGCCCGACTGCGCTCCTGTTCCTCGAAGGGCCAATATTACGACGATTTGTCGTAATGCTCACGGAAGATGGAAAGTCGCTATGGCTGCTGGAAGCGGGGGAGTAGGGGAGTGAAGTTTTCCGTACTGTTAATAAGAGATTACGGAATTTTTATGGATGCTTGGGAAATAAAGAAATAGTAATTTTGTGCCAAAAATAGATAGAAACAATGGGAGTATCAAGTTTGATGTTGCAGACAGGTGCGGTGCCGGAGGTTGTTGACAGTCTCGTCAACAACATCGGCATTGACTTGTTCGACGAGGAGATAGACGATGTTATCTTTCAGACGAACGAGTTTCTGACTGACGCAACATTTATCGGTTCTTCAGGTCCGTTTTGGTGGATTCTGGAGATGTGTATGGCTTTAGGAGCCATGTTTGCGATTATCATGGCGGCGGGCATGTCGTATAAGATGATGGCCAAGGGTGAACCGTTTGATGTGCTGAAGGTGCTGCGGGTGCTGGCGATAGCCATCGTAATGTTCTGGTGGTACCCTCACGGCGGCAATGGTGCGTCGGTGCTGGGAGTTTTGGCGTACATCCCCAACTGCATCGGCAGTTATACCCACGACTTGTATGAGATAGAGGCGGCACAGGTACAGGAGAAGTTCGACAACCTGCATGAGCCGTTGAAACAGCGACAGGACAGCATAGACCACTATATGGCGATAGCGAAGGTGACGGTGGACGGTATGCAGAAAGCGGGTGTCTCAGACATTACACAATATGTGGGTTATCAGACATTGACAGACTCAGAGAAGAAAGCCTGTAAGTTCTATCTCCAGAGCACCTATACAGGTCTGATGATAGGATTGGATAAGTTGGTGATGATGTTCTCGTTGATAATCTTCCGTATTGGTTGGTGGGGAACCATTTTCTGTCAACAGATACTCTTAGGGATGTTGACCATCTTCGGGCCGTTGCAATGGGCATTCTCGATACTACCCAAGTGGGAGACATCGTGGGCGAAATGGATAACGAGGTATCTGACGGTGCATTTCTACGGTGCAATGTTGTACTTCGTGGGTTTCTATGTGCTGCTGCTCTTCGACATCGTGTTGAGCATACAGTATGAGAACCTCCAGGCAATACTCGACGGTGGTTTTTCAGGGTACTTGCAGAACTCGTTTATGACAGCCGGTTATCTGTTGGTGGCTTCGCTGGTGGCTCTGAAGTGTCTGAACCTTGTGCCGGATCTGTCTGCATGGATGATACCCGAAGGTGATACGGCCTTCTCGACACGTAATTTCGGCGAGGGTGTGGCTACACAGGCGAAAGCGAGTGCAATGTCAGTTATGCATTAAAAACAAAAGAAATATGAGTGTAATTAAGAATCTCGAAAACAAAATCAAACTGGTGCTGATAGTCAGTTGTATGTTTATGGCGGGCTGTGTCATCATCAGTCTCGGCTCCGTCTTCGCTGCCAAGGGTATGGTGGATGAGTCGCACAAGAAAGTATATGTGCTGGACAGCAACCATGTGCCAATCATGGTGTCACAAAGCAGCATGGAGGAAACGCTCGACGTGGAAGCGAAGAGTCATGTGGAACTGTTCCACCATCTGTTCTTTACCCTGGCCCCTGATGACAAGTACATCAACTACACGATGGAAAAGGCGATGTATCTGGTCGATGAAACGGGTCTGGCACAGTACAATGCCCTGAAGGAAAAAGGCTTTTATAACAACATCATGGGTACGAGTGCTGTGTTCAGTATCTTTTGCGACAGCATTAGGTTCGACAAGGAGAAGATGCAGTTCACCTATTACGGTCGGCAGCGTATTGAGCGCAGGACGAATATTCTGATGCGACAGTTGATGACGGCAGGAGAACTGAAACGAGTGCCTCGCACGGAGAATAATCCCCATGGACTTCTTATCACGAACTGGCGTACGCTGTTGAATAAGGACTTGGAACAGAAACAAAAAACGATTTACTGATATGAGTTGGAAGAAGTTTTTCGTCGGGGAACCGATGCCGGACAAGAACGATCCGAAGTATAAGGAGCGTTATGAGCGTGAGGTGGAAGCAGGGAAGAAATTCGCCGAGAAGAGTGGTATCTGTTGGGGTGCCAGGAAAGCTCAAGAGCTGGGCCAGTTGCATAAGATAGCCTTCCTTGCTATTGTCTTTGGCTTTGTGATGGTGTGCTTCGGAGTGAATGTCTATCGGCTGGTGACAGCCTATCAGCATGGAGCGGCACAGAGGCCGACTGCTGTAGAAAGAGTTGACAGTGCGATGCAGAGTGTGGGCCACCATGCAGTATTAAAACTAACCAAGTGAACGAAATGAAGAAGATCAAGTTAGATTTGAACTTAAAGCAGCCGAAATATATCATCCCAACCATCGTTTATTTGGGTTTGCTGCTTTTGGGTTGGCTTTTCATCGACCTGTTTAGTGTAGAGATTGAAGAAAAGGACGATGCTAAGATGCAGACAACGGAGTATCTGAATGCGAACTTGCCTGAAGCCAATGTATCGGCAGATATAGGCAGTAAGCGTAAGAACATGCGTGATGCCTTTGGTGACATTACTGACCGTAGTGCCGTTCAGGACTTTGTGGAGAATCAGGACACCCTCAATAAGAAGGAAGACTTTGATTCGAAGTATTCTGAGGATGAACTGAGACTGTTGAATCAGCAGCAGGCAGAACAGGATGCCCAGAAGCGTTTGCAGGAACTAAACAGTCGTGTGGCACAGTCTCGTCAGAAGGGAATGGAGATTGGCAGTGACGATTTTGTGGTGCCGATGACGGATGAAGAACGAGCCAGGGCTTTGGCTTCTCGCCGACAGAACCTGATGGGAGAGTTGGATAGAGACTTGAATAATGTCCGTGCGCAAGGTGCGGCTGGAATAGATGCTGTGGCCGATATGCAGGACAGTCTGATAAAGGCTGGAGTAGAAAAGGCTGTTGCAGAGACGGACAATGCTGTCAGGGAATTGGATGACGATGCCCAGAACAATATTGTGACAAAGGTGTCGAAGGACGACTCCGACTATTTCAATACCCTTTCAGAAAATGCGCCTCAGTCGAATTTGATAAAGGCCATCATCGACGAAGAGATTAAGGCAGTGGATGGCAGTCGGGTACGTTTGCGCTTGCTCGATGACATTGACATCAATGGAGTCCAGATGCCCAAAGGCAGTTACCTCTATGCCACGATGAGCGGTTTCAGCAAGCAGCGAGTAAAGGGTAAGGTGCAGAGTGTGATGGTGAATGACGAGATTCTGAAAATCAGTCTCTCCATCTATGATGTGACCGACGGACTGGAAGGCCTCTATGTTCCTGCCAGTTCATTCCGTGAGACGGCTCAGGACATCGGTAGTTCGGCGATGTCAAGCAACATGAATATGAATACCGGCAGTGGTGGTAGTAGTGTGTCGCAATGGGCGGGTCAGGCTCTACAAAACGCCTATCAAAAGACTTCTAACGCCATCAGCAAGGCCGTCAAGAAGAACCGTGTGCGTCTGAAGTACGGAACACAGGTGTATCTTGTGAATAGTAAACAAACAAAGAAATAAATATGAGAAAACTTCAAGTAAGATTAGGCGCGATGCTTCTGTGCGCCATGTCTGGGGTGATGGCTTCGGCCCAACAGACGTACAACGAGATGGAGCAATTGACGGTGAACGAGCAGGTCACGACGGTCATTACGGCTTCGGAACCTATCCGACTGGTGGATATTTCGACCGACAAGGTGGTAGGTGACAAACCTATCGAGAATGTTATCCGACTGAAACCCAAGGAGGGTGGCCATGAGGATGGTGCGGTGCTGGCCATCGTGACGGTAGTGACAGAGCGTTACCGTTCGCAGTATGCACTTATCTATACCACCCGTCTTGAGGAAGCGGTGACGGACAAAGAGGTATTGCCTGACGAGCGTTATGCCTTCCATAATCCAGTGGTAAGTATGAGCACCGATGAAATGGTGCATTTTGCACGTCTTATCTGGAGCAGTCCGGCGAAGTATCGCAGTACGAAGACCAATAAGCACCACATGACGATGCGATTGAACAATATCTATACGGTGGGTGAGTATTTCTTCATTGACTTCAGCGTGGAGAACCGAACGAACCTGCGCTTCGATATTGACGAATTACGCTTTAAACTATCGGACAAGAAACAGCAGAAGGCCACGAATGTGCAGGAGTTGGCTTTGGAGCCAGTATTGTTGCTCGACAAGAGCAAGTCGTTCCAGCATGGATATAGGAATGTGGTCGTGCTGAAGAAGATGACCTTCCCCAATGATAAGGTGCTGACCATCGAACTGAGTGAGCAACAGATTAGTGGGCGAACCATCTCAATGACCATCGACTATGAGGACGTGTTGAGTGCAGATGCCTTCGACAGCCTGTTGTTAAACGAAGAATAGTAGAGTGCTATGAAGGGAAAGATTCTATTTATAATGATGTCGATTATTTTCGTTTCGACGGTGCGAGCACAGACCAACGACAACCACCTGTTGCTGAGTGTTTGTACGCTGTATGAGCGAGGGCTGGATGCAACGATTGCCTACGAGCATGGGAGCAAGTATCATAATGCCTGGGAGTACTTCGCGACAGGGTATGTGCAGTATGACGATGACCCTGATGCTGGACATATTACGAAGAAGAGCTTCTGGCATAACTACAACTCATGGCATCTGGGCATTGCCTATAAGCCGTGTGTCACGAGAGGTCGAAACCATCATGGCAATCTGCGAATAGGAGCCAGTGGCGGGTCAGATACCCACGATTTTGTGGGTGGTGTGCATGTAGGTTATGAACATACCTACGCACTAAAGAACGGCTTGGAGTTGTTTTTTCAAGTGAAGGAGGATGCCATCATCAATAGTGGAATAGATTGGCGCACAGGTATTTCGCTGGGTTTTAAATTGCCTTTGTAGGTAAAAACAAGAAAACAAGAAATCAAGAATTGTTGAAAAAATGAAGAGACCTATATATATAGTAATGTGTACCCTGCTGTCGGTCTGTGGGCTGGTGTCGTGTGACGAACACGAGCCTATTGACCTTGACATCCATCCGGGTTATATCCTCTGCAGTGACGGTTGCATCGTGAGTCCGTCGGCTTTCAATGCCGATAATCAGATTCCCGTTGCGGTGGTTTTTGCAGAGCGGACGGACAAGCATGAGGTGTTGGCGGTATTGCTCGATGAGATTGCGCCAGTGGCCTTTGCCGACACACTGAGTTTCGACCAGAAGACCAGTGGCAGTGAGACCGAGTTTGACGGATATGTGAATACGGTTGCTCTACAGACTACACACCTCGACCGTGACAGCCTGGTCATCAAGGACAACAAGGCTGACCCTCGAAACTATTATACTTCGCCATTGGCCTTGTTGGCATTCCGTCATCACTGGTTCCTCCAGAGTGACTATGTGCCGAGCGTGGCCGAGTTAGGATTGTTGTACTCGTCACTAAGCACGGTAAATCCTATCATTGAGCGTTGTGGGGGAACACCTGTGAACCGCAACCCAGGGAATGCGAGTTGCTGGTACTGGACGAGTACGGAGGTGGAGCAGAACAAGATGAACCAAGCATGGCTCTTTTCAATGGCTGACGGCAGTCGGCATAAGGCACCCAAGACAAACTGTTACAGGGCGCGACTGATAGTTGAGTATAATCCTTTAAACATTTAGCGTATGGGAGGTTGGACAACAGCATTGAATTTAGGTGGTAAGGTCCTTAACTTGGGTGGAAAGACCGTGAACTTGGGTGTCAGAACTGCAAAGTTTGGCGCTCATAATCCCAAGACTGCCTTTGGAGCTATAGGAACAGGAGTAGTAGGTTGGAAGTACTTTGTTAACGACCAGTCGTTGATAGAACAGGCAACGGATGTGGTTCTGGGTGACGATGCAGCAAAAGGCCTGAAGGACGGTGGTGTGGCTGGAGGGCTAAAAAGTGCCGTGTTTGGAGCGGATGGAGCAGACAAGTCGATTGGTGAGAACGTCGTCGATGGTGTCGTGGGTGACGGAGCCTATCATCAGATAGGTCAGACGGCAGGGAATGTGATAGACTCTGCAGGAAACGTCATCCACAGTGCCGGGCAGGGTGTGCAGCAGCTGTTCAATGGGAACAACCAAATGGGACAGATGCAGGGTGGAGGATTGCAGATGCCCTTCGGTGGTATCGGACAGTTGGCCAGCAGTTTCTGGAACGGTGGCAGCGGGCTGAGTCTGGCGGCTCTGATTCCCGCAGCCTTTCTGATGTTCGGCAATTTCGGTTGGATGGGAAAGATCGCGTCACTGTTTTTGGGAACGTTGGCCATGCGGAGTATGCACCAGCCTACACAACTGATGCTGCCCCAACATCAGATACCCCATCAGCAGCAGTATCAGCCTCAGTTGGCACAGGTTCAACCACAGTACCAGCCTGAGGAGGAAGAAACGAATAATCATACCGTAAGAAGAGGTAGAGCATGAATACAAAAGAGTTATTGTTGGAATCTGCAAGTGGATTCATGATGCCCTTTGCGGCATCGGAGGAGGAAGAGGTGCAGGTGAGTCTGGGCTTCGGCGAACAAAAACACCCGCTGACAGGAGAGATATTTAACCATAAGGGTGTGGACTTTATCGCCCACGACCTGCCGCTGTTTGCTTTGGCAACGGGTACGGTGGTGGGTGTCGGTACAGATGCCATCCACGAGAACTATATCATCACGAAGTACGGGAAGTATGAGGTGAAGTATGGTCATGTGCGTGAGGCGTATGCCAACTATGGAATGCCTGTGGTGGCGGGGCTACAGATAGCACAAAGCGGTGATTTCCTGCATTTCGAGGTGAGTCATCAGGGGGAAATACTCTCGCCGATGGACTTCCTCGCAATGATTTACGGCAATATGCAGCAGTTGGAGGCGATGGGTATCAAGGGCTGTTACCGACTGGCCAATATGGGTGTGAAGGTGCAGACCGACTATGATGCCGATCAGGACGAAATACTGCAGTTGATGCTGCGTTGGTGGCCAACATACATGAATGACCTGCGAATAGGTGCGTATCTGCCTCCGGCCAGAATGGAACAGTCGCTGCGTAACGTCTTTGCACAGTCGGCAGAGCGCAACTATCTGTTTGACACCATCCCGCAGATTGCGAATCCTCTTGGACTGAGCAGTCGCGGTGCTCCGTTGGCGGGGAAGGTGCAGAACCTGTTGATAGGTGATTTCCTGAACTATCTTGCCCTGCGCCACAACACCTATCTCTCGACATGGGGTGATGACGTAAAAAAAAAGTTCGTGAACAGGCTGTAGCCGACAGTCTTGTAGTTGACCCACTGGCCTCGTTGCAGATTGATGTGAAGAGCTTTGACGTGAACCGCATTGCTTCCGTCTATTTCGATACGGAGGGTAACCGCTGTTGGACGAAGGCGTGGTTTAACGACAGGGAGAAGGGTGAGCCGGCCATCGAGATAACCCGTAAGCAGGCTATTGCTTTTATTAGTGAACAGATTTCGAAGGACTCCTGGCTCACCCGTTTCTATCCCAAGCAGATGAGTGTGTATCATAAGGCGATAGAACAAACCCGCCAGCAATTGTTAGGATTATGAATGAATTGAGAGATGCGGAATATTGCATCGACAAATATTTTGAGTCGCACTTGACCTCGAAGCTCGACTTCCTGATAGACAGTCGTAATGCGGCGAATGTCTCAGCGAGGTCGAACAGTTTTGGTGTTCGTAACGCCCTGATGCCCACTGAGGATTATGCGGCGAGTACGACGCTGAATATCCCTGCCAACGATATTGAGAAACTGTTGGCAGAGATGCAGACCAACAAGCAGATACGTCACGATGTGGCGGTGCTGACCACGGCATGGCGCAAGGCGGCCGTGACGCAGGTGGGACAGTCGCGGTATGATGAACTATCGCGGGAGATGGGTGTGGACTTGGCCACGGGCTATGTCAGCCACCGTCTTATGATGCGGATGGTGGACTATGAGGTGGAGAAGAATCCTGTTCGCGGTTCTGCGGATTTCATCCTTGACGAAGCCCGTCGGTCATCAATGTTGTCCTATCTCAGTCCAACGGCTTCAGATATGCAGCGGTTGATAGACAAGAAGGTGATAGCCCGATACGACCCCAGTCTGTTGGAGCGAGGTGCAGGAAAAGTGTTGGGTTCGGTGACCGATACGGTGCTGACCGCCCCGCTGATGGGTGGTGGCTCGTGGGCCAGGCTGGGTAAGTTCGTGGCGATAGACCTGGGTGTAGGAATGGTGGGTGATGCACTCGAAAGTGATGAACAGGAGAGTAACGATGTTATCTGTATGGTGAGCGCCGGTCTCTTTGAGGGGAATAGTGAAACCTTGGGCGAACTGCGCAGTCAGCGTAGTGCTGTTAATCCCTATTCCAGTGAGATTGTGAAGACTACCGATGAACAGTTGAGTCACAAGATTGTTCATCATTCCGGCTCCAATCCATTTCTGCAACTGAAAACCAATCCGCTTATGGGTACGACTGTTTCAAAATTGCTAGAGATTCCCGACTATGCCGCTCGCCTGAGAGAAATGGGAGAGATGCACTTTGCAATACGTGAGAAATTTCCAGAACAAGATGTACAGGGTGGGGGAGTGAACCCTGCGGACGCTGCAGCAAGTATAGCGGAACAAAATCATGCACCTCTGCAAACCTCTTTGTCTCAACCTATTTCGGGTTGGAATAGCCTTTTTGATGGTCTCGGTTTGTCTGGTTTTAGCGATGTCGGCAAGAATCTCGGCTATGTTCTGGCGATGCTGCCAGACATGCTTGTGGGGATGTTTACGGGCAAGACCCGTAACCTTAAGTTTGGTGATAATATGATGCCTATAGCAGCAATCATTGCCGGGATGTTCGTCAAGAACCCGCTTTTGAAGATGCTATTAGTTGGCTTCGGTGGTGCCAACCTCTTGAACAAAGCGGGTCACGAGGCTCTGGAGAACCGCGACGGCATCAAACCCCAGCCCATTCGTCAATACCGAGAATACACAGACGAACCACTTGACTTGCGCATCAGTAATCCTGTGATGAAAGGCAACACCCTCGTAGCCACCATCGACAACACCCCAAGTGTCATTACCATCAGTGATGCTGCCGTCGATGCCTACTACCAGGGAAAACTACCTTTGAACACCCTTGCTAATGCCGTTCTTCGCAAATACGACGAGCAACAGCAGGCTCTTCAGCAGAATTACGATCGTCAACTCTCGCAACAGCATGTTGAAGAACCGACTTTAGCCCTGAAATAATAGAGTATAATATGTGATTCCCCCCTCACAGATTATCAGACTGCGAGGGGGGAGACTTCAAATTGAGACTAAATCAAGGTGGGGTGATACCTGATGCGTTGGCGAAGCAGGCAATCTCGCTACTCTTTCCGTAAGGGAAGTTGGTGTAGATGGCGACAGAGTTTCCAGTCTCATGGGTTGCTGCCTCCTTGGCGGCTTTGAGGGTGCGGAACTCCCTTATGCTCCTATTCCAATTAGAGGCAAACCAGTATTGTTTCTGAAAATCTTTGTGGATACACTTTGTGCTTCCAAACTTCTCCTTGTACTTGGCGAGGTCGCTGTCCTTCACTTCTGCGTTGTGCAAATGATTGATGTGGCCATAGCAGTAGAAAAAGTGATAGGTCAGTCGATGACATTCAACCGTAAATTCCACGTTGCCGCCCACCATACCCGTAACAAATGTTACGGGCTTGATGATGTTGCAGTTGTATTGCTTGGCCAGTCGGATGGCGACAATCACCATTTCTTTGGGTGTCATCCGTCTGTAGTCACAGATACGTATTGTCTTAATTGTGTCAGTATCTATGCTCCTGGTCATAAAACTGGCGTATTTTTCAACCCATTGCCTCATAATTCATGCTGCTTTATGTGATAACAATTCGACGTACTCGCGCTGCACGACCTCTTGGTCATATTCTTCGTCGGAAAGCATGGGGAGGATAAAACGTTCCTCTTCATCCCAGGGCTCGTCTGTAATGTCGATATGGGAATAGAAGTCTTTGAGTGCCTTGATGATGGTGTCCCGTTCTTCATAATCCCTGTATGATTCAAACACAACCTCCTTAGTCCAGAAGTCGAAAGTAAATGAAACTTCCTCGTGGTTGTCTTTCGAGATGGTTACATCCACATAGTCACGAGTGCCAGACAGTAGTGTCACCTCATGGCCGTAATAGAGGAAGAAGGTGTTATTTGGGCACTCATTCTTAGTTATCTTGTCAATCAGTCGGCTGAGCCATTTGTATCCTTTTGTCATTGTTGTTATGAGTTTGTGGGGAGGCGGTTACCCTCCCCGTTACCTTCTTATATAGTTTGCATATTCAATTTCTTAGCAGAGTCCTGTAGGGCCTTGTTGCGGTAGATTTCATCGTTCATGTCTGTTGGACGTTCTATCAGTTCGTCGATGGTGCTTCCGAGAGTGTCGCAGTAGATGTCTTTCATTGACTTCTTCACCACCTTGCGCACAGTCATCAGGGTAATGACATAAGCGTCTGCGCCTTCGTCCAGGCTTACAATCACATAGCCTTTGTGCAGCATACCCGATACTCTGAGTAACAACGATGGCATATCCTCATAAAAGGTGTACTGGAGTTTGCTGACACCCCAACTCATGTATGTCATCCGGTCAATGCTCCAGAATAGCTGTTTGTATGCCTCATTTGCCAACTCGAAGCAATGCTCAATCTCTTCCTTTGTCTTTATGTTTTGCATAATTTTGATGGCTGCTTATATCCCGCCGCCTACGGTTCTATGTTGATTTTGAATTTATCGTCCAGAAACGAAGCCTGATCCTTTTCTTTATTCAAGTCTCATGTTGTCCGTTTTGAACTTTTTTTATTTCATCGACCGTCACTCACCTTTCACCTTTTTACTTGCTTCTTCAAAAGGCAAGTGACCAAAGGCAAAGAGCAAGAAATTTGCGCAGAAATTTTGTGGAATACCATTATTGTGAGCAATGATGGAAGGCTGCCACAACAATTTCTCCACAAATAACCTGTGGTTCTTGATCATTGCCGCGCTTGCCTTAACTTTGCAAGCAAAAAAGTGGACTAAAGGTGAGTGATGGTCGTGGTAGGACAATGGTGAGAAACGGACGGTAACATGAGTCAAGAAAAACTCTGTTCAAATCCGATAGCCAGAAAATGGATTTTGTTACATAATTAAATAACAGAAAAGCAGGGTGGGGAAGGTTAGGTTTCACCAATGGGGCTTCTCGAATGACGCTTGCCTTGCGAACGGGAAAAGTATAGCAGAGGTTCGGAGCCTGTCGGAGATACCTGCCATACTTTTATTGGGCGTAAGGTGAGTGTCATTGCCCCATCGCCCTCGGCTGTGTCCTTACAGACCTTGCGACCGTGTTGCTACGTCTGTAAGGACTCTGGCGCAGGGCTGAAACCTGTCCTTCCGGGGTGGGTTAAGTGAGAGTGCGAAGCCGTTTTCAAGTAAGGCCAATGCTTGTCGCTGTCGGTTTCGGACGGGATTGCGGGTACTGTGAGAGAATGCATCAGGGGGCTGGAGTCGAGAGAAGAGTGCCAGGAAAAACATCGGAGTTGTGTCTTTTGCTATCCGATGAACATTGCTAGTCGGTGGTTGCTGGCCTATGCCGGTGACCATAGCGGCTGTGCATCACGATGCTCTGCCGCTAAGACCAGCAACGTTCATCATCAGGATAGCATTTAGACTCAACTGTTTTTCCTCGTGCTCTTCACCGATGGAGGCCCCGCATTCTCTCATAATACCCACAATCCACAAACGGGCGCAAGCGGTGCGACAAAAGGACGGCCCCCTCAAAAATTATTCGTACTGGTTCTTTCGTTTGTACTTATTGGCAAGTTCAATAAGTGATTCGAACTTTTCGATGCGGTGGATGGAAAGTTGCCCTTGGTGTAGAGTTTCAGGTTGTGCCGCCACCAATGGTGCGCCAGTTTTTCCTTTGGTTCGTACTTCGACGGTCTGCGCTGATGGGTCTCTATGAAATTCTTCAGCGCATTATATTGTTGCTCCCAACGTTCATCCTGTGTCATCTGCTTTCGAAATTTTGTGCAAAAGTACAAATTAAAATTGTACTAAGGGGTAAGAAACCGTAGTTATTTTCTCCGAAACGTTAAAAAGAGACTATGGAATTTCTGAGATAGATTACCTCCTTGTTTTGGATTACTTTTGCGGCCAGAACGGGGTGCGGCCTCGAAACTGTAGTAATTAGTAACACAAATAAATTGGAGATTTCATTATGCCTAAAGAGAAAAAGAGCAAGACACAGCCACAGGCTGTAGCCAACGACGGTACCCAGGAGGAGAACCGAGAGAACAAACAGGAGCAGGCTCCTGAGAGGAAGTCCGTAAAGGTGACAACCAGCGAGGGAAACACCATCGACAAGATCCGTGTCTTCGAGAAGGATGGTAACACGATGGTACAGGCCGACTACGGCAAGTTGAAGCCAGAGGGAAAGACTGTCGAAGAGCGTCGTGCGGGTATGCGTACACAGATTTCACGTGCTCTGACCCCAGAACAGGCCCAGGAGTACCAGCGACTGTATGCGGAAGACCCTGCAAAGGCGAAAGAGTATGCTGTGAAACAGGCCTACCCGATGCACGTGGACGATGCTGCCTTCCACCAGAAGGAAGGGAACATCAATGGTCGTGATGTGAACTATATCACCATCGAGAAGATTACTGAGGACACGCTGCTGCTGAATGCACTTCGCAAGGATGGCATGAACGTAGACCACATGAGCAAGGAGAAGCGTCAGGAGGTGGTAGATGCGATGTCACCGGAGGCGAAAGAGGTTGCGCTGAAAGGCAATGGGGGCCTGATAGGCAAGTGGCAGTTGGCCTTTGGTGAGAAGGGCAACAAAGAGTCGCGTTTCTTTGGCATTCTGAACAAAGAGGAACTGGCAAGTATTCGTCATCGTGCGGAAGTGACGTTGGATGATAAGGGTCAGGTGGCCAGTATTGGCAATCCGTTGACAATGGCCGACATTGCCGGTCGTATGGAGCAGCGCGTACAGAAGCAGCGTCAGGAGAACGAGGCGAAGTTGGAAGCCGCGAAGAAGGTGGACTGGACTAAGTTCAAGTTTCCTGAAAGTGTAAGCGTGACAAGTCTACGCTATAGAAGTGCGAAGGAAAATCCCGACCATGTGTGGCTGAGTGGAAAGGTGAACGGCATAGATGTGTTCGGTCTGTTGTCGAAGAATGAGACAACGGCGGTTAGAAACAAGTTGGCCTCGCTGGAACAGGTGGGTGCTGCCAACAGGGACTTCAGTCAGAAGGTACAGGACATCGTGAACGGTAAGCAGGAGACCATCGGTGAGGACGCTGCCGTGAAAGCCATCGTTGACCGTGCGAGTGATGCGACGGCCAAGGCTTTCACACCAGAACAGGCAGGGTATATCACGAAGTTCCTGGGTGATATTGACGGTGACGGTCGTATGGACGTGGCTGAAGAACTGTGGGGCAAAGCCAAGAACGACCTTGACGCAAAGGGTGTGAATGGTGCCTGGCAGGAAGATGCCCACAACGAACTGAAAGACTTGGCACAGGGCATCCTGCGCAGTGAACAGCAGAGCTTGAAACGTTAGTAATTCTTTTTTCCATGAATGACCCAGGGTTGTGCCAAAGGGTGCGACCCTGGGTTTACTCAAAGAACGATATGCCTAAGAACGAGATGTCATATTATCGCCTCTATCTTCAGCGGCTGCTGAAAGAGTGGGGTGAGGAGAACCGTGTGAGTGAGAACTTCCTCGATGAACGTGCGGATGCCGCAGAGGAAGAGTACGAGAATGCCCGTAGGGATGGTCTGACCGTTGACCAGGCACAAGAGCGGGCGATGGCGGTGTTGTTCGATGAAATGTCGGACTGAGTTTGTCTGACATATTCTGGTGTGCATAAATTTCGCAATTAGATGCCAAAGATAACATTTTCGAAAAATAAAAGCCAGCAAAAGGTGCTCATCGGCGAGGAAGCCAAGAAGGTGCTGGGTGAGATTCTGGAAAGTGAACGAAGGTCGCGTAGCCTGACGTTCCCTGCCCATACAGGTGCCACGGGATTCTTTTACGAGAAGCCTAAGTTCGTGGCCTTCGACAACAGTTCCAACGACTGCTGGGTGGAGGAGTTCAGAACGGCGACGGGTGCCAAGAAATGGTGTCAGGGACTATTGAGCACAGACGAGGTGAATGAACTGGAGGACGGCATTATGCGTGACCGTAAGCGTTCCCATGAGTACCGCAAGGAGTGCAGGGAGATCGCCAAACAGTTGAACGGACGTGCCAGTGGCGGCGACTCTGACGGTGTGGCCTACTTTGTAGACAAGCCGTTTGTGGTCAGTTTCACGGAGGATGAACTGAGCGACTGGACGAACCGCTTCTCAGAGGAAGAAAAGGTGCTGGGCGCTTACTTCAGCGACAACCGCATCGTTCCGGCAGACTTCGTAATCCTGCAGCGAGGCAACCGTATCGATGCCGAGCAAATGCCTCTCAACGGTTTGAGTTTCTATTCCCAACTTGCATCTGCCATGAAGAAGCTTTCGGATGACCCCAAACGCGCGAAGAGCCATTCCATGCGGGTGATGGATAACGACAGCAGGATCAATTTTACCTTGGCAGCGGAAAACTCTCCCCACTTTGAGACTTTCCTTCATGCGCTGGAATACAGCCGCCGGCAGTTGCTGTCGAAGGCTGGTGTAAGGTTTACAGAACTGGACTGTCCGAAGGGATATGTGTCGAATATACTCCTGAACAAGAATAGTTTTCCTGTGCTGAACGGGAAAGGGCTGTCGGAAGTCGACTCCCTGCCTCCCGGCGTGAAGTTCGACGAGAACGGCGAGTTTGCGATTGAAATGGAATTCCACGACGGTTTCGCATACGACCTGAATCCGCACGGCTATGGTTTCTATGACCGCGTGGCTCTGTACTATCCCACGATAGAGGAATGTGACGAAAAGATGCAGAAGAGCATCAGGGACTATACCGGCAGGGACGAGATTACCCCTTTCGATGTCGCGTTGAAGTACGGACAGGCATCCAGGATGCGATGTCCTGATTTCCGTATGGAAGCGGCAAGGAAGGCAGTTATTGACAGGGCTGTTGATCCGTCGGCCAGAGCCTTTACACCAGAACAGCGTAAAGCAATAGAACTGGCCGCTGACTGCGGTGGCTATTTTGACCGTCCGAAGGGCAGGGACTTCTTCTACGATGTGCTGTTCTGCAACAGCGAGAAGGACATGGGGAATATCCCCCAAGCATGGAAGGCTGACGTGACGGCCGAGTTGCGCGAATTGGCCAAAGGAGAGACACGAGGTGAAGAGCGAGGTTTGCACAGATAGGAATTATGGCTTATAACAAGAGACAGAAGCTACAGGATAACATCGAGGCCATCAAGGTGGCCTTTGCCGCTGAGAAGGGTGGCGAGCTGACAGAGGCAGACCGTGAGAAACTGCGCAGATACAGCGGCTTTGGCGGGCTGAAGTTCATTTTGAATCCAGCGGACAGTGATAGCGACAAGCAGTATTGGAAGAAGTCCGACCAGAAATATTTCGACCAGACGAAGGAACTGTTAGACACTATCCGTGAAGGTGCCAGGGACGAAAAAGAGGTCAAGGAGTTGACGGATAGCATCAAGCGCTCCGTGAATACAGCCTTCTACACCCCACAGCCCGTCATCGACACTATCGCCAGAGTGATGAAGGAGGCCGGGGTAGAGGTCAGGTCGATGCTTGACCCCTCGGCAGGTATCGGCAAGTTTGGCGATGCCTTTAAGGCGGAGTACCCTGATGTGCAGGTAACGGACTTCGAGAAAGACCTGCTGACGGGAAAGATCCTGAAGGCCCTGAACCCGGACGACGAGGTGAACATCGACGGGTTTGAGACCATTGCTGCGGACAGGAAAGGGACATTTGATGTGGCTACGTCAAACATCCCCTTCGGAGACATGGCCGTCTTTGATGCAGAGTATGGCGGCGTTCAGGCCGGTGCGAAATACTATGCCACCAAGGCCATTCACAACTACTTCTTCATGAAGTCGCTCGACATGGTGCGCGAGGGCGGTTTTGTGGCCTTCATCACGTCGAGAGGCTTTATGGACTCGCCGACGAACAACATCATCCGTGAGGAAATCAGCAGGAATGCCCGGCTCGTAGGCGCTTTCCGTCTGCCCGACGGCATGTTCCGCGACGAAGCGGGTACCGATGTAGGCTCAGACCTCGTGGTGCTGCAGAAATACACCGGCTATGACAAGTCGCTCGACCCAGACACTCTCGCTTTCTGCGAGGTGAGCAACGGCTACAAGGCCATGAGCGGTGAGGACTGGACGGACATCAGCCTGAACTCCCACTGGTGGAAGTCGCTGATGGCACCGGACGCGGAAGCCTTTATCTCGACCAAGATGGAACGGGGCACCGACCCCTACGGCAAGCCGACGCTGGTGTTCACCCACGAGGGCGGTATGGACGGCATCACCAAGTTGCTGACGGAGTATTTCAAGCGTGACCTGTATAGCGACTTTGTGGAATACTATAAGGCTCATGCACAAAAAGAGAAAGAGGAGATAAAAGCGGAGTCGGCACAGACGCAGCGCCTGGCAACGGTGCAGCCCCAGGCAGTGGCGGCACAGCCTAAAGTGCAGTCCGTGGCCCAGAGTGCCCCTGTGCAGCTCGACCTCTTCTCCTTGTGGGATTCAGATGAATCAGGCGTAGCCAATCCCGTCCAGCAGCCTGCTTCGCAGCAGATAGAAACGGCCAGACCCGAAAAGCCGTCGCTCGAACCCCGTCCATACGACAGCGAACTCAAGCCGTTCTATCGTGACGGGACGGTCATCGAGGACAAGGCCAGCGGCCAGCTCGGTGTCATCAGCACCACAGCCTATTACCCGAAGACCACCCTCTTCTCGCCGCTCAACCTCAACAGAGACCAGGAGGGCCGTATGCGGCAGTATATCCCGTTGCGTGACACCTATCAGGAACTGTACAATACAGAGGCCGAGAGCCGGCAGGCGCAGCCCTGGCTCCGCAAGGAACTGAACCGCCTCTATGACGAGTATGTGGGAAAGTACGGTGCGCTGAACGAGCGCAAGAATGCCAGGATCATCCTGATGGACGGCATGGGCCGCGACGTGCTGGCACTGGAGAACGCACAGGACAAGGCCTTCGTGAAAGCCGACATCTTTGAGCGTCCTGTCTCTTTCGTGGCCTACGAGATTTCCCACGCTGACACTGCCGAGGATGCGCTGTTTGCCTCGCTCAACCGCTACGGTGTCGTTGACCTGGAATACATGGCGGGCCTGACGGGCAGCACCGCGAACGACCTGATAGACCAGTTGAAGGGCCGTATCTACTACAATCCCATCGGCAATCCCGACAGTCCCCTGGCCTACGACACGGCAGAGCACTTCCTCTCCGGCAACGTCTATGAGAAGCTCGACCGCCTGCAGGTCTTCTACGTTTGAGCATCCCCGCCAAATGGGGAAGCGGCGTAAGCCAAAGGGGCAAAAACTACCGCTTTCGACTAATATTATATAAAAGGTAGGGGCAAAATGAAAGTTTTCTCGAAGAAAATGTGTAACTTTGTGCCCGATAAAAGCAAGTTCACATGAAACCAATGATTAAATACAGGGGCGGGAAATCGAAGGAGATACCAAACATCATGTGGTACATCCCCAGATTCCGTGGCCGATATGTCGAGCCGTTCTTCGGTGGTGGCGCATTATTTTTTTACCTCGAACCGAGAGAAGCAATAATAAACGACATCAATGAGAAGCTCATCAAGTTCTACAAGGGAGTACGCAATCATTATCCGAAGCTGCGCGAGGAACTTGACGAGATAGAGAAGTTGTACACTCAGTATCGCTACGAGTTCGACGCTCTCAAAAAGAAGCATCCTGACGAGCGTGTAGAGGATAAGAACGAAGCCATGTACTATCATCTTCGCGCCCAGTTCAACGGAACGGAGAAGCAGTATTATTCTGATGCAGCCCTCTACTACTATATCAACAAGACAGCCTAACTTATGACTAAAATTGAAGCCATCGCCAAAGTAATGGAAGATAATGGAGGTACTGCGAGCCTTGACATTATCTACGACAATATCACTAAATACTATCCGACTGCAAAAGAATCCAATGAGTGGGAAGCAGGATTACGTGGTGTTTTATACCGTGAAGTACGCAATAATCGCAGATTCAAGAAAATCGGATTGAGCATATACGCTCTCTTGGATTATCAAGAGGAACAAAAGCCTAAAACATCCGACACGATTCGTATGCACTCCTATATTGAAGGTATTTGCTTAGAATTGGGAAATTTCAATGAATACTTGACATACACAGCCGACCCTTCGATGAATTATAGAGACAATTTGCGGCTGTGCAATGTAGCAACGTTGCATGACATTCCTATGTTTTCCTATGAGAAGATTATCCACGAAGTAAGGCGTATCGATGTCATTTGGTTTAATAAGAAAGGACTGGCCTTTCCAAAGAAAGTGTTTGAGGTAGTTGATAGCGTGGGAACATTAAGTGGTGCTTTCAACAGGAGCCTACAACTACAAAACTTTATCACGGAATTCTATATTGTTGCTCCAGAAAAACATCACGACAAATATTTGCAGACAATAGAATTGGAAATATACCAGCCACAAAAGAATCGTTTCAAGTTCGTCAACTATGACGACATTATGGAACTTTACGAGACAACAGCAAGAAAGAACAAATTGGAAAGCAACTTATTTGGATGATGGACAAGAAGAAGTTTGATAAGACATGGCTTGGTCTCGGTGTGGGTTATGACATTTGGGGAGGCGATGGTTTCATTGAGGAAATGGAAGATCTTAATGACGATTGGCCTTACTCACTTGCTCCATACCATATGGGCTTCGTAGATGTCGACTTTGGCATAGAACTCACACCCGCTGGTCAAAAGTTGCTCACTTCTCGCCGCACCGACGAGGTGTTCCTTCGTCAGATGCTCAAGTTTCAGGTGCCGTCACCATATCACAAGCCGACGGACAAGGCCGCTGAGTTTTGCGTGAAGCCCTATCTTGAAATGCTGCGTCTCGTCCGCAAGATGGGAACGCTGAAGTTCGACGAGCTTCAGATGTTCGGGATGCAGTTGACCGACTACCACGACTTCGACAAGATTGTGCGCAAGATAGAGAAGTTCCGCGTGGAGAAGGCCAAGCACGTAGGCAGTTACCGCACGTTCAAGACCGAGTATCTGAACAACGAACTGAAGAAAATCTACCGTGAGCGCATACTGCGAGGCGAAACCAAGACCCGCGAGAGCAACGACGCTTCGCTGGCGAAGTTCCTAAAGACGCAATCAAGCAACATGCGCGACTATGCCGACGCTTGTTTCCGCTATCTCCGCATCACTGGGCTGGTGAACGTGTCGCACGTAGGCAAATCTTTGTCGATTGTACCTGAGAGACAGGCCGACGTGGACTATATCTTGAAGAACGTGAGCCGCGACCCCGTCTATGTGAACGACCAAGTGGCCTACACAGCCTATCTCGGCAATGCTGCCCTGCCAAAACTGCTGACCGACAACCGCCCGATGCTCATTAAGAAAATCAAAGCCGAGTTCCCGTCGGTGGAAATATCGGCCAAGGCTTCGCTCGATGACTTGAAAGACCTGCTGGCCGACCTTTTGGAGCAGCGCAAGGCAGAAAGCATCACGGAGCAAGTCGCCGAGATTAAGGACTATCGCCAGTACGATGAAATCCAAAAGACATACGAACAAATCGAGAACAACGAGCTTTACGATGCACCGCTGATGCTGGAGTGGAACACATGGCGAGCCATGACCATGCTCGACGGCGGCGACATCAGGGCCAATCTCAACTTCGACGACTATGGCCAGCCACTTTCTACAGCTGCGGGCAATATGAGTGATATTGTTTGCGACTACGGCGACTACATGGTTTGCGTGGAGGTGACGATGGCCAGTGGACAGAAGCAGTACGAAATGGAGGGCGAGCCTGTCACCCGTCACCTCGGCAAGTTGAAGAAGGCCAGCGGCAAACCCTGCTACTGCCTCTTTGTCGCTCCGACCATCAACGATGCTTGCGTCAGCCATTTCTTCACTTTGCACCACCTCAACCTTGCGATGTACGGTGGTAAATCGACCATCATCCCCCTGCCCTTGCAGATTTTCCGCAAGATGGTCGAGGACAGCTACAAGGCCAGCTATACGCCCAACCCATCCCACGTCCGCCGCTTCTTCGAGGCATCCAACGAATATGCCAAAACCTGCGAGAGCGAAATGGATTGGTACGAAAAGATGAAAGAGAAGGCTTTGCACTGGCTGGAATGAGAAACTGATAACAAAGATTGATAACGGCTATTTGAAAACTTTCTCCCTATGAACAAGACGTCGAACCATAAAGATTCACGCCCTCCGCCGGGAGCCTCGCGGAAGCCCCGCAAATGAGAAAAATTGCTTCGGCACGCTCGCGGAAGCCCCGCGAATGAGAAAAACTGCCTTGGCACGCTCGCGGGTCGCCCGCGAATAAGAAAAACCGTCTTGACATGATCGCGGTTCGCCCGCGAAGAGGAAAAGTCTCCTCGACGCTCTCGCGGGTCGCCCGCGAAGAAGAAAAGTCGCTTTGGCAGTCTCGCGGGTCGCCCGCGAGCACGAAAAATCCTCTCGACACCCTCGCGGGTCGCCCGCGAGACCATCGGAAAAGAATTCTAACACGTAAAAGAATAGCAATATGAACATCAACGCCAAACAACTGACAACGTTCGACATCACGCGCATGGACATCACCACCGCGCTCGGCTTCTACGGACAAATAAAGGCTCAGATGGCTGCCAACACGACGCTGACCACGGCCATGGGCACGGTGTGGAC
>FLNY01002467.1_pt1 | contig 20989 bp, 16 predicted proteins | sample 1140381 | NCBI WGS metagenome assembly FLNY01 (sample SAMEA3878172, study PRJEB12797) | bioreactor metagenome | biome: Moose rumen | place: Sweden | collected 2011-10
TAGGAGCCGGGCGTTCCCTTTTCCAGCAGCCGGGCCGCCTGGGAGAGGTCTATCCCTTCGGTGTCGATGACATATTTTTTGCTCCGGGCCAGTCCGCACACCCTGAGTTCCTTGCCGGAGCGTTTGGCGATGGCCGCGGCGTTGTCGCGCAGCATCTCCACCAGGGCTTTGCCCACGCGGCCGTAGCCGGCGATGAACAGCGGAATGACCTGGGTGTCGAAGCGGTCGAAGAATTCGTGGTGGATGGCACGGATGGCCTCGTCGCAGCGGCGGGAGGGGACAATCACGGAGATGTTCCGTTCCGACGACCCCTGCGCCGTGGCCCGTACCGGAATGCTGTGCCGGCCCAGGGCCGCCAGCATCTGGCCGGTGGCGCCGCTGTGTCCCAGCATGTCGTCGCCGATGACGCACACGATGGAGAAGCCCGTCTCTACCTTCAGCGGGTTCAGTTTCCCCAGCGAAATCTCGTAGGCGAAGCATTCTTCGCCGGCCTTCCGGGCGCGCTGGGCATCGGCCTCGGCCACGGCAATGCACATGGAGTGGACGGACGAGGCCTGGGTGATGAGGATGATGTTGATATCCTCGCGGGAGAGGGCGTCGAACAGGCGGGAACTGAACCCCGGGACGCCCACCATGCCGCTGCCTTCCAGCGACAGCAGGGCGATGCCCTCGGAATGGGCGATGCCGATGACCCCGCCCCGGGTGCGCGGCGGGTTCTTCTCTACCAGGGTGCCCGGTTCGGCGGGATGGAACGTGTCTTTGACGTAGATGGGAATGCCCTCGGCCACAACGGGTTGGATGGTGGGCGGATAGATGACCTTGGCGCCGAAGTGGGAAAGTTCCTGCGCGGCCCGGTAAGAGATGTGGGGGATGGGCCGGGCCGACGGAACCACCTTGGGATGGGCAGTGAGGATGCCCGGCACGTCGGTCCAGATTTCCACGCGGCGGGCGTGCAGGCCCGCGGCAAAGAGGGAGGCGGTATAGTCCGATCCGCCGCGGCCCAGGGTGGCCGGCCTGCCGTCGGACTCGCGGGCGATGAAGCCCGGAACGATGAACAGTTCCGCGTGCGGGAAGCCGTCCAGGGTTTCCCGGATGCGCCGGGTGGTTTCGGCCTCATCTACCACCCCGTTGTGCAGGCGGATAATCTCCCGGGAATCCAGCCACCGGCAGGTGAGGCCCAGGGACTGGAATTTGTCCGTGAGGATGCGGGTGGAAAGGAGCTCGCCGAAGCTTTCGATGGCCGCCAGGCTGGCGGGGGAGAGTTCTCCCACCAGGAAGATGCCCCGCGCCAGGCTTTCCAGTTCCCGGAACAGGCCGTCTACGGTCTCCTGCGTTTTGGACCGGAATCCCTCCGGCAGCAGCTCCTGGATAATCCGGTTGTGCCGGTCCTGCAGCGCTTCCAGGGACGGAAGATAGGCCGTGTCGCGGGCGGCCGCCCGTTTCCCCATTTGGATGAGCTCGTCGGTGCAGCCGCCGATGGCCGAGCACACCACCAGGGTCCGGTCCCCTTCCAGGGCTTTCTCTACAATAGTGATTACTTGCCGCATGGCAGCGGCGCTGGCTACGGAGGAGCCGCCGAATTTAAGTACTTGCATAGGCTTACGTTAACAAGGCCGTGAGTTTGGCTGTTTCCAGGAGGAAACCGTCGTGGCCGAAGTCGGAACAGATTTCCTGAAAGCGGGCTCCCGGAATCCAGGAGGCCCATTCGCGCCCTTCCCAGGGCGGGAAGAGCAGGTCTGTATCGATGGCTACTACCAGGCACTGTGCCTGGATGCGTGCCAGTGCGGCCTGTACGCCGCCCCGGCCCCGGCCCACGTTCTGGCTGTCCACCAGGTTGCACAGCGTGTAGTAGGAATAGGCGTCAAACTGGCGACGGACCAATTTGTCGCCCTGATAGCGTTCATAGGAGGCCACGCGGCCGGCAAACAGGGTGTCGGGATCCCCTTCGGCCTGCGTGAGGCCGTAGCCCCGGAAGCAGCGGTAGCTGATGAGGGCCTGGGCGCGGGCGCACCGCAGGCCGGCGGCCCCGCCCGTCAGGGAAGCCGCCTCCCGGAAGCTGGGATCGGCCTCCAGGGCCATCCGCTGGGCTTCCACGGTGGCGCCCAGGAAAGGGGACACCCGGGGGGCCGTGGCCAGGAAGGCGCAGCGGCGGAAGCGTTCCGGTTCCGTAATGGCCCATTCCAGGGCCTGGAACCCGCCGGTTGAACTGCCGATGAGAAAGTCTATCTTTTCAATTTCCAAGTGCTTCCGCACGGCTATGAGGGTGGTGATGATGTCCCGCACCGTGATGCGCGGGAAATCCAGCAGCCAGGGCTTTCCCGTGGCGGGGTTCACGCTGGCGGGGCTCTCCGATCCGTAAGGGGAGCCCAGTTTGTTCACGCACACCACGAAGTTCCTGTCCGTGTCGATGGGCTTGCCGGGGCCCACCATCTCCGGCCACCAGTCTTCCGGATTGCTGTTGGCAGTGAGGGCGTGGCAGATCCAGATGACCTGTCCCTGCCGGCACCCGGAGGTATGGAAGACGATGCGCGCGTTTTCCAGCGTGCCGCCTGCCTCCAGGGGAATGTCTGCCCGTATTTCCTGCCGAATCATGCCCCGGGCCTATTTGACGGTGAGGACGTATTCGGTGGAAATGCCGCCGAACTCTTCCAGGACCATCCGGACGATGCGGCCGTCCTTTCCGTAATCCAGTTCCATGCCGGAGTAGCCCTTGGCCAGCACCTTGCGGGCCTTGATGGAGACATGCTTGCCCCCGTTGACGGAGGTGACGGTGCAGGTGGCGTCCATTTCCCGGGCCACTTTTTCATACTGTCCGCTGATGCCGTAAAGGAGGGCGTTGCGCTGGGCGGCCACCAGCTTGTTGTTGGTGGTATCCACATCCAGGGCCAGCCCGCGGAGGTCCATCCTCACCAGCGGGCCGTCGATGATGAAATAGTCTCCCTCGGGGCTGGTATATAGCATGGCCAGCTGGTCCGGGGCCGTGAAGCTGATATTCCCTTCACTTTTGATGACCCGGCCGGAGACCTTCAGGGTTTTGGCCTGGGTAAACGTGCCTTCGAAATTCTGGGCCCCGGCGGCAAAGCAGCAGAGCAGCAGGGTCAATGCAAGCAATTTTTTCATGATGCCGCAGTTTCTTTCTAAAAAATATACCTGCAAAGGTAAGATAAATATTTTTAAAATCACTAAATTTGTAACTCCATACAAAAGAAAACAGCATCCATGCAGATACAGATTTCCGACGAGCTGAATGCCGTCATCAAATATGCCCGCGAAGAGGCCATGCGCACCGGCAGCTACGGCATCGGCCCGGACCACCTGTTCCTGGGCCTCATCCGCCACGAGGAAAACGCGGCCTTCCGTTCGCTCAGGAGCCTGGGCGTGGAACCGGCCGAGCTGAAGGCCTTCATCGACCAGCGCATCTTCACCAACGAAACCATCCCCTACGAGCAGGCCGACCACATCACCTTCTCGCGCCAGGCGCAGAACGTCCTCAGCATCACGGTGATGGAGGCCTCCCGCCTCAAGAGCCCCGCGGCCATGCCCCAGCACCTGCTGCTGGCGCTTTGCCGCACCACGGACAGCTACGGGCAGGTGTTCCTGCGCGCCAGGGGCGTGGACTACGGCCGCTTGCTGGCCTTCATGGAAGACGAGGGGCTGCTCCGCCCCGCCGGGGAGGATCCTGCCCCCAGGCGGGAGAGCCAGCCCGTCCAGGGAGAGGAAGACCCCACGGAGAAGAAGCTGGACATAGAAGAGTTCGCCTACGACCTTACCCGCGCCGCCCGGGAAGGCAAGCTGGACCCGGTGGTGGGACGGGACATGGAAATTGCCCGGGTTATAGAAATCCTGGGCCGGCGCAAGAAAAACAACCCCATGCTCATCGGCGAGCCCGGGGTGGGGAAGTCGGCCATTGTGGAAGGCATCGCCCAAAGGGTAGCGACGGGGGACATTTCTCCCGTACTGGCCCGCAAGCGCATCCTGTCGCTGGACATCGCCTCGGTGGTGGCGGGCACCAAATACCGGGGAGACTTCGAGAAACGCCTCAAGGCCATCATCAAGGAAGCGTCAGAGAATCCGGACCTTATCCTGTTCATAGACGAATTCCACACCATCGTGGGCGCCGGCGGCGCATCCGGCAGCCTGGACGCCGCCAACATGCTCAAGCCCGCCCTGGCCCGCGGGGAATTCCAGTGCATCGGCGCCACCACCCTGGACGAATTCGCCAAGATTGTAGAGAAGGACGGCGCCCTGGACCGCCGCTTCCAGAAAATCGTGGTGGAACCCACGGACGTGCAGCAGTCCATCGAAATCCTGCAGCACCTGAAGCCCCGTTACGAGGAATTCCACGGCATCACCTACACCGACGAGGCGGTGGAAGCCGCCGTCCGCCTCACGGACCGCTACCTCACGGACCGTTCCCTGCCGGACAAGGCCATCGACGCCCTGGACGAGGCCGGTTCCATGGTGCGCCTGTCCCTGGCCAAGAAACGGGGCCGGGAAAAGGTGGTGGACGCCGAAGACGTGGCCTCTGTCCTTTCCAAGATGACGGGCATCCCCGTGAACAAGGTGGCCGAGAGCGAGGGCAACCGCATCCTGAAAATGCGCAAGCGCCTGAAAGACCGTATTGTGGGGCAAGACCAGGCCGTGGAGACGGTGGTGCGCGCCATCCAGCGCAACCGGGCCGGGCTCAAGGACCCGCACCGGCCCATCGGCACCTTCTTGTTCTTCGGGCCCACGGGCGTGGGAAAGACCCAGCTGGCCCGTTCCCTGGCCGAATACCTGTTTGACAGCGAGGACAACATGGTGCGGCTGGACATGAGCGAATACATGGAAAAGTTCAGCGTCTCGCGCCTCATCGGCGCGCCTCCGGGCTATGTGGGCTACGAGGAAGGCGGCCAGCTGAGCGAACGGGTGCGCCGCAAACCCTATTGCGTGGTGCTGCTGGACGAGATAGAAAAGGCCCACCCGGACATCTTCAACCTGCTGTTGCAGGTGATGGACGAGGGACGGCTCACGGACAGCAACGGCCGCACGGTGGACTTCAAGAATACCATAGTGATCATGACCTCCAACGTGGGCAGCCGGGAAATGGAGGAATACGGGAACGGAATTGGTTTTGCCACGGCGGGCCGCAGCCTGGAGGCCGACCGCAGGAGCGTGGTGGAAAAGGCCGTGAAGAAGGCCTTCCCGCCGGAATTCATCAACCGGGTAGATGCCCAGGTCTATTTCAACGCCCTGGGCCGGGAATCCATAGAAGCCATCATTGACATAGAGCTCCGGGACCTGCGCGCCCGTGCGCTGGAAGCCGGTTACAAGCTCACCATCACCCCCGCGGCCAAGCGCCTCATTGCCGATGCCGGTTTTGATCCCTCCTACGGGGCCCGCCCTCTGAAGCGTGCAGTGATGCGGTATGTGGAAGACCCCGTGTCCGAATTCATCATCTCCGACCGGGTGCTGGTCTCCCGCAAGAAGGGGGCGCAGGAGCTGCGCACCCTCCGCGTAGGCCTTTCCCCCGACAAGGAGAGCACCGTGGTATCTATTGTTCCGTCACATCCTCAAACTGCAGATCCAGGTCCCGAATAATGTCTTTGAGGGTTTGGAGGGAGGAATCCGAAGCGATGAAGCATCCGAGCTTGTCCAGGTTGTAATCCGTGTTTCTCATGACCGTCTTTTTTTGATTTCTGATGCAAAGGTACGGCCATCTTGCGCCAAACCGTTGCCCATTTGAAAAAAATATGAAAAAATTGTTTTTTTTGCTGGCTATCCTGCTCTCCGCCCTGCAGCTGAAGGCGCAGGATACTTATCTGTTCGCCCAGCGCGACACCTGCTCGCTGTATTTGGACGTCTTTGACGTTACCCCGGGGGCGGAAACCACTTGCCAGGGGGTGGAGAAGCCCGCCGTCCTTTTCGTCTTCGGGGGCGGCTTCGTCTCCGGCGAACGTGCGACGGACTCTTCCGTGGAATGGTTCAAGATCCTGAACGACAACGGCTATCCGGTTGTGACCATCGACTATAGGCTGGGCATGAAGGGGTACAAGGTGAAGAAAGGCCTCTCCGGCCTCCTGAAGGCGGCCGACCGTTTCAAGCTGGCCCAGGACGTGGCGGTGGAAGACGTCTATTCGGCCGTGGCTTTCCTGGTGGAGAACGGAGAAGAGATCGGCATCAATCCGGACAATCTGGTGATTGTCGGCAGTTCGGCCGGGGCCATCACGGCGCTGGCTGCCGAATACGGAATCGTGAACCGGACCCCGGCTGCGGCCGTGCTTCCGGAGGGCTTCAATTTCAAGGGCGTTATGTCCTTCGCCGGCGGCATCATGAGTGACAAGGGCGCCCCCAGGTTCAAGGCGAAGCCCTGTCCCATCCTGTTTTTGCACGGAACCGCCGACAAGGCGGTGGCCTACAACAAGGTGGGAACCCTCAGGAAGGGTCTCTGGGGCAGTAACTACCTGGCCCGGCAGCTGGACAAGCTGGGGGCCGACTACTGCATTTACCGTTTCACGGACCGCACCCACGACGTGGCCGCCTATATGCAGGCCTGCTGGTCGCTGGAAAAAGATTTCCTGGAAAAGAACGTGGCCCAGGGCGTCCGCCGGGTGGTGGACGCCACCATAGACGACTCCTCCTTGCCCAGCTGGGGGAACCTCTCTACGGACGATATTTATTAGCCTCATTATCTGCACTGGACGGCCGGTTTCTTCGGGGAATCGGCCGCTTTTATTTTCCAAATAAAATCACTATCTTTGCATGTTTATAACAAGGAAGAAAAAGAATGGATAACAACGAAGAGAAGAATCAGTTCGAGGAGCCCCAGGAAACCGGGTACATCGAGCAGGTGGAGATAGATCATGAAATGCGTACGGCCTACATCGACTACTCCATGTCGGTGATAGTTTCCCGTGCCCTTCCGGACGCCCGCGACGGCCTCAAGCCCGTGCAGCGCCGGGTTCTGTTCGGCATGGACAACATGGGCCTGAGCTATGGCGGCCAAACCAAGAAAAGCGCCCGTATCGTGGGCGAGGTGATGGGTAAATACCACCCGCACGGAGACTCCAGCGTCTATGACGCCATGGTGCGGCTGGGCCAGGAGTGGAACCAGCGTTACCCGCTGGTAAAGGGACAGGGCAACTTCGGCAGCGTGGACGGGGATTCCCCGGCCGCCATGCGATACACGGAAGCCAAGCTCCAACGGATGGCCGAGGATGTGCTGGGAGACATGGAGAAGGACACCGTGGACATGACCCTGAATTTTGACGACACCCTGGAGGAACCCACGGTGCTGCCCACCAAGGCCCCGCTGCTGCTGCTGAACGGCGCATCCGGCATTGCCGTGGGCATGGCCACCAACATGGCCCCCCACAACCTGGGAGAGTGCTGCGACGCCATCTGCGCGTATATCGACAATCCGGAAATCACCACGGAAGAGCTCATGCAGCATATCAAGGGCCCGGATTTCCCCACGGGCGGTATCGTCATGGGAAAGTCCGGCATCAAGGAAGCCTACGAGACCGGCCGCGGCCGCGTGGTCATCCGTTCCAAGACAGAGATAGAGGTGGACGAGCATGGCCGGGAGACCATTGTGGTCACGGAAATCCCTTACATGGTGAACAAGCGGGAGATGATAGAGAAAATCGCCGCCCTCTCCGACGAAAAGAAGGTGGAAGGCATCTCTTACATCAACGACGAAAGCTCCCGCGGGGAAACCCGCGTAATCATCCGCCTCAAGCAGGGCACCAACTCCGGCGTGGTGCTGAACATGCTGTTCAAGTACAGCCCCCTCCAGAGCAGTTTCTCGTTCAACAACGTGGCCCTGGTGAAGGGGCGTCCCCGCACCCTGAGCCTCAAGGAAATCATCAAGGAATTCGTGGATTTCCGCCACGAGGTAGTGGTGCGGCGCACCCGGTACGAACTGGACAAGGCCCAGAAACGGGCCCACATCCTGGAAGGCCTCCTCAAGGCCATGGACATCATCGACGAAATTGTCCACCTCATCCGTTACGAAAGCCGCAGCCGGGACGACGCCAAGCAGATGCTGCAGGACCGTTACGGGTTCACGGAGCCCCAGTCGGCCGCCATCATCGCCCTCACCCTGGGCCAGCTCACCGGCCTGGACCGGGAGAAGCTCAAGAACGAGTACGACGAGCTAATGCGCTTCATCGAGCGCTGTCTCCAAATCCTGGGCTCCGTGGAGGAGCAGTTCGGCGTCATCAAGGCCGAAACCCAGGAGCTCAAGGCCCGCTACGGGGATCCGCGCCGCACGGAAATCACCCTTTCCGACGACGAATTCAACCCGGAAGACTTCTATTCCGACGAAGACCAGGTAATCACCATCAGCCACCTGGGCTACATCAAGCGCACCCCGCTCACGGAATTCCGCACCCAGAACCGCGGCGGGGTGGGCATGAAGGGCAGCGCCACCCGGGACGAAGACTTCATCGAGCACATCTATATTGCCAATAACCACAGCACCATGCTCCTGTTCACGCAGAAGGGCCGCTGCTATTGGCTCAAAGTCTATGAGATTCCGGAGGGGACGCGCACGTCCAAGGGCCGCGCCATCCAAAACATCCTCATGATAGAGCCGGACGACAGCGTCCGCGCCTACCTGAACGTGAAAACCCTCAAGGACGGGGATTTCATCAACAACAACTACATCGTGATGGTCACCCGCAACGGCGTGGTGAAGAAGACCTCCCTGGAGGCCTATTCCCGCCCGCGCCAGAGCGGGGTGAACGCCATCAACATCCGCGAGGACGACGAACTGCTGGAAGCCATCCTTACCAACGGACGCTGCAATATCATGATTGCGGCCCACAACGGAAGGTGCGTGCGCTTCGACGAAAGCGAGGCCCGGCCGCTGGGCCGGACGTCCACCGGCGTCCGTGGCATCAATCTTGAAGAAGGAGATTACGTGGTCGGCGTTGTCTGCCAGGATCCGCAGGCGGAAGACGTGGAGAAACACCAGGTCCTTGCGGTTTCGGAAAATGGTTTCGGCAAGCGTTCAGACCCTTTGGAATACCGTCAGACCTCGCGGGGTGCCAAGGGCGTAAGGGCCCTGAACATCACGGAGAAAACGGGCAAGCTGGTGGCCATCAAGAACGTCACGGACGAGGACGACCTCATGATCATCAACCGCTCGGGAATGACCATCCGTATGCCTGTCAGCACCATACGTGTTGCCGGACGTGCCACCCAGGGCGTCAAGCTCATCAATATCAGGGAAGGCGATGCCATCGCGGCCATCTCCGTAGTCGCCCACAGTGACGAAGAGGAATCCCAGGCTGCCGAGAACCAGGAACTTCCCGCCACAGAGTAATCATTAACACTTAATTGATATGAAAAAGTTATTTTTCGTTCTCGCGCTGGCCTGCTCGCTGCAGGTCGCGTATGCCCAAAAGTCCGATGCAGACATGCAGAAGGCTGTTGACAAGGCCCTCGCCGCCGCACAGGATGCCAAGAAGGCCGCCAAGCCCGCCACCTGGATTGCCCTGGGCAAGGCCTACATGACCGCCTACCAGAATCCCATGGCCAGCGTCACTCCGGGCATCGACAAAACCACCTTCGGCATGATGTTCAAGGAGCGCCCTTCGGCCACGGAAGTGGTGGTGCTGGACGACAAACAGTACGAGAAGCAGGTGTTCTCCCACATCAACGCCTACTTCAACGAGGCCGGCATCCTGGCCATCGCGGAGGTTTCGCATCCTTCCGTGGAGGGAGACCTGCTGGGAGAGGCCGCCAAGGCCTATTCCAAGGCTTTCGAACTGGGAGCCAAGGACAAGGACGTAGATCCCAACCTGCAGGCCATCGCCGACGCCTACTATAACGACGCCTTCACCGCCTACCAGCTGGGAGACCTCAAGAAGGCCAGCGACCTGTTCAAGGGCGCCGCGGACGTATCCGCCCTTCCGGGGTGCTCCGTGAAGAACAACGACGCCGCCTACAACACCGCCTTCACCGCCCTGGCCAGCAAGGATTACGACCGGGCCGAGGAATATTACAACAAGTGCCTGGCCAACGACTACACTTCGGAAGGCAACATCTACGCCTCCCTGTCGGAGATTGCCCTGGCCAAGGCCGATACCCTCGCCGCCAAGAACTACCTGGCCACCGGCCTCACCGCCTATCCGGACAACGCCGCCATCCTCACCAGCCTCATCAACCTGTACCTGTCCACCAACGAGGATCCGGCCAAGATTGTGGAGCTGCTGGACGAGGCCAAGAAGGCCATGCCGGACAACCCTTCCCTCTACTATGTGGAAGGCAACATCTACGTGGGCGTGAAGGATTACGAGAAGGCCCTGGCCGCCTACAACAAGTCCTCGGAGATAGATCCCAACTACGACATGGCCTACTACGGCAAGGCCAACGCCGCGCTCAAGCAGGCCGACGACCTCATCGAGGTGCGTGACGCCCTGGATGTGCGCGAGTACAAGAAGTACGACGAATACACCGCCCAGGTGATAGAGATCTACAAGAGCGCTGTAGAACCCTTCGAGCAGTGCTACGAGGTGAGCCAGATCCCGGAGGTGAAGGCCGCCGCCGCCGACTTCCTCAAGCGCCTGAACTTCCAGCTCCGCAACGAGGATCCCAAGTACCAGGCCGCCTACGAGAAGTGGAGCGAGCTGGTGAACGTCCAGTAACGCTTATTGGGCTTCCGTCTCTTCTGTCCGGGTCTTGTCAAAGGCCCGGACAATTTTTGTGACCAGGGGATGGCGGACGATGTCGCTGCTGGTGAAGCGGATGACGGCAATGCCCTTGATGCCTTCCAGCAGGCGGATGCCCTGCAGCAGGCCCGAGTCCGAGGCCCGGGGCAGGTCTATCTGGGTGGCGTCCCCCGTGACGATGAACTTGGCGTCCGGGCCCATGCGGGTGAGGAACATCTTCAGCTGGCCCAGGTTGGTGTTCTGGGCTTCGTCCAGGATGACGCAGGCCCGGTCCAGGGTGCGGCCGCGCATATAGGCCAGCGGGGCAATCTGGATGGTGCCGTCGGAGATGAACTCCTGCAGCCGCTTGGAAGGAATCATATCGGCCAGGGCGTCGTACAGGGGCTGCAGATACGGGTCCAGTTTGTCCTTGAGGTCTCCCGGCAGGAAGCCCAGCCGTTCGCCGGCTTCCACGGCCGGGCGGGTGAGGATGATGCGTTTGATTTCCCGGTTCTTGAGGGCCCGCACCGCCAGGGCGATGGCCGTATAGGTTTTGCCGGTGCCGGCCGGGCCCACCGCAAAGACCAGGTCGTGGCTGAAGTAGGCCTTCACCAGCTCCTGCTGGGTTTTGTTGCGGGCCCGGATGGCCTTCCCGTCCGTGCCGTGCACAATGACGGCATCTCCGGAAAGGGCGTATCGGCCCTCTTCCCCGCCGGAGAAGATGTCTTCCACGTCGTATGCCGTGAGGTTCAGCTTGCGGTGCCGGCGTTCCACCAGCTGGGCTAGGCGGATGTTGAATTCCGCGATGTCGCTTTCCTGGCCTTCCAGCATGAGTTCATTGCCCCGGGCCACCACCTTCAGATGGGGGAAATAGGAACAGAATTCCGTGAGGATTTTGTTGCCCGCCCCATAGATTTCGATGGGGTCCATGGCCTCTAGACGAATGGTTTTCTTCATAATGTCAGCAAATATACGATTTTAATTTGGCTTGATTTTGGAAAAATCAGTATTTTTGCAGATTAGGAGGATTAGATTATGAAAAAGACCCTCATACTGGCCCTGGCCCTGGCCTGCCTTCTTGTCAGCAGCTGTGATTTTGTCCGGCGTCTGGCCGGCCGTCCCACTTCCGCGCAGGTGGAGCGCATCCGCCTGGAACGCCTGTGGGAGGAGGAGGCCCGCCATCAGGCTGTCCTGGATTCCATGGAACAGGTGAAGAAGCACCTGGCCGATTCCATCGCCGCCCGGGAGGCCTATCTGCTGGATTCCCTTTCCCAAGCCAAAGGAACGGTGCTGAACCCGGCCAAGATGGGCGGGCTGTTCACCACCAAGCTGGAGGCCAAGTACTGCATCGTGGTGGGCGCTTTCCGGAACCGGGCCTATGCCGAGCGAAAACTGACCAAGTGCAACGAGGCCGGTTATACCGCCACCATCATCAGCTTCCGCAACGGGCTGCTGGCCGTTTCCGTCTGTCCGTCGGACGACCTGAACGAAGTGCTCAGGAAGCTTCGGGAGCTGCGGGGCAAGGGCATCTGCCCGGAGGACAGCTGGATTCTTGTGAACGAATGATGAAACGGATCCTGGCCCTTCTGCCGGCCCTGTTGGCCGCTACGCTCGCTTTCGCCCAGTACCGCAACGGCTCTGCGCTGGACGCCCTGGAAGACTCGGAAACGGTCCGGGCCTTCAAGGAGCATGTGTCCTATCTCTCGGGGGCCGAGCTGGAGGGCCGGAAGGCGGGCAGCGAAGGGGAGAAGCTGGCGGCGGACTACGTGGCCGCGCAGCTGAAGGCCTGCGGGATAGACCTGCTTAGCCCGGAAGGCGGTTCCACTTTCGGCGTGGCCCAGGGGGCCGATACGCTGGAAAGCCGGAATGTGCTGGGCTTCCTGCAGGGATGGGACCAGTCCCTGAACGGCCGCTATATTGTAATTGGGGCCCGCCTGGACAACCTGGGTGCCGACACCCTGATGGTGGACGGGGAGCCCCTCCGGCGCATCTATTACGGGGCCAACGGAAATGCCTCCGGCCTGGCCATGATGCTGGAGCTGGCCCGAAAGCTTTCCTATGCGCGGACGCTGCTGCGCCGGAGCGTGCTGTTTGTGGCCTTCGGCGCCTCGCGGGAAACCTGCGCCGGCTCCTGGTATTTCCTGAACCGTTCCTTCCAGGATGCAGACCGCATCGACGCCATGGTGAACCTGGACATGGTGGGAACGGGGGCCGATTCCTTCTCGGCCTACACCTCGGCCAACGAAGACCTGGGCATGCTTGTCCAGACCCTCAGGACCGAACTCCTGCCGGTCCAGCCGGAACTGGTGCGCGTGGAACCCTATCCGGGGGACCACCTGGCCTTTTACGACAGGCAAATCCCCTCCGTCCTCTTTACCACGGGCCGTTATCCGGAGCACGACAGCGGCCGGGACAGCTGGGACATCCTGGACTACGACGGGATGGAACGGGAGTTGGAATACGTCTATAACTACGTGCAGCGGCTCTGCAACGGCGCGCGCCCGCTGTTCCGCAACGACAGCGCCAGCCCGCGGGAGCCGCAGCCCTCTTCCGGGGCGGTGGCCTTCAGCGACGTGGACGTGAAACCTTCGTTCCTGAATTCCACAGACCCGCGCACCTTCCTGGAGAAGTGGGTCTATCAGTACCTCCGCTATCCGGAGTATGCGCTCAGCAACGGCATCCAGGGACGTGTGCTGGTAGATTTCGTGGTGGACGAGAAAGGGGACGTGCGGGATGTCCGCGTCTCGCGCGGGGTCCATGCCAGCCTGGACGACGAGGCCGTGCGGGTTGTGGCCGCCTCGCCCCGATGGCGTCCCGGACGGCACCGGGGCAAGAAGGTGAAGGTGGCCATGACGGTGGCCGTGGAGTTCCGGCTGCAGAAGGAAAAAGGAAAATTGGGCATTAACGGAATAACCCTGTGAAACAAGGACTATGGACTATGATTTCTTAGAGATTGAGAAGAAGTGGCAGGCCTGGTGGGCCCAGAACAAGACGTACAAGGCCGACAACCAGTCGGGAAAACCCAAATACTATGTGCTGGACATGTTCCCGTACCCCAGTGGGGCGGGTCTGCATGTGGGGCATCCGCTGGGCTATATTGCCAGCGACATCTTTGCCCGCTACAAACGCCTGAAGGGCTTCAACGTGCTGCATCCCATGGGCTACGACGCCTTTGGCCTGCCGGCCGAGCAATATGCCATCCAGACGGGGCAGCACCCGGAGAAGACCACCCATGAGAATGTGGCCCGTTACCGGCAGCAGCTGGACCGGATTGGCTTTTCCTTCGACTGGGACCGGGAATTCCGTACCTCGGACCCGGACTATTACAAATGGACCCAGTGGGCCTTCCTCCGGATGTTCGGCTCCTGGTACGACAACCGTCTCCAGAAGGCCCGTCCCATAGAAGAATTGGAGGCTGCTTTCGGGGAGGGTGGCAGCACTGCCGTGGATGCCGCCTGCAGCGAGGGACCTGCCTTTACGGCAGCGCAGTGGAAGGCTTTCACGGAAAAGGAAAAGGCCGACGTCCTGATGCGCTACCGCATTGCCTATCAGGGGGAAAGCACCGTGAACTGGTGTCCGGCCCTGGGAACGGTCCTGGCCAATGACGAGGTGAAGGACGGCTTCTCGGAGCGGGGCGGCTTCCCCGTTTACCAGAAGAAGATGACCCAGTGGCAGCTGAGGGTATCGGCCTATGCCGGACGCCTGCTGGACGGCCTGGAAAAGCTGGACTGGACAGACTCCCTCAAGGAGATGCAGCGCAACTGGATTGGCCGCAGCGAAGGGGCGGAAATGGTGTTCCGCGTGCAGAACGGGGACGCCGCCTACGACATGACCATCTTCACCACCCGGGCCGACACGGTGTTCGGCGTCACCTTCATGGTGCTGGCTCCGGAGAGCGAATGGGTGCAGAAGCTCACCTCGCCAGGGCAGAAAGCGGCCGTGGAGGCCTATCTGGAGCAGGTGAAGAAGAAAACCGAACGGGAACGGATAGCCGGGAAGGCCGTTACGGGCGTCTTCTCCGGCTCCTACGCCGTGAATCCCCTCACCGGAGACCGCGTTCCTGTGTGGATTGCCGAATACGTGCTCTCCGGCTATGGCACCGGCGCCATCATGGCGGTCCCGGCCCACGACAGCCGCGACTACGCCTTCGCCCGCAAGTTCTCCCTCCCCATCGTCCCCATCATCGAAGGGGCCGACGTCAGCGAAGAGAGCTTTGACGCCAAGGAAGGCATCCTGTGCAACAGCGGCTTCCTGAACGGGCTTACGGTAAAGGAGGCCATCCCCGCCGCCATCGGCTATGTAGAGTCCCACGGCATCGGCCGGCGGAAGGTGAATTACCGCATCCGCGACGCCATTTTCTCCCGCCAGCGGTATTGGGGAGAACCTTTCCCCATCTATTACAAGGACGGCATCGCCACGCCGGTGGCCCTGGAGGACCTGCCCCTCACTCTGCCGGAGATAGACCAGTACAAGCCCACCGAGGACGGACAGCCGCCCCTGGCGCGGGCCAAGGACTGGACCTACAGGGGTTATCCCCTGGAAAAGAGTACCATGCCCGGGTTTGCCGGCTCCAGCGCCTATTACCTGCGCTACATGGACCCGCACAACGGCGAGTGCCTGGTTTCCCGGGAGGCCGATGCCTACTGGCGCAACGTGGACCTGTACGTGGGCGGGACGGAGCATGCCACGGGGCACCTGATTTACAGCCGCTTCTGGAACAAGTTCCTCTACGACCTGGGCTATGTGTGCGAGGACGAGCCTTTCTGCAAGCTCATCAACCAGGGCATGATCCAGGGCCGCTCCAATTTTGTCTATCTGGTTCCCGGCACCAAGCGCTTCGTCTCGGCCGGGCTCAGGGACCGCTACGAAACCATCCCGGTGCACGTGGACGTGAACATGGTGTACAACGACCGCCTGGACCTGGAGGCCTTCCGCGCATGGCGGCCGGAGTACAAGGACGCGGAGTTTATCCTGGAGGAGGGCGAGTACATTTGCGGCTGGGCCGTAGAAAAGATGTCCAAGAGCATGTACAACGTGGTGAATCCGGACAAGATCTGCGACACCTACGGGGCCGACACCCTGCGCCTCTACGAGATGTTCCTGGGGCCCATCGAACAGGCCAAGCCCTGGGACACCAAGGGAATCGACGGGGTGCACCGCTTCCTCAAGAAGTTCTGGCGCCTGTTCTGGGACCGTGAGCAGTGGCTGGTGACAGACCAGGAGCCCACCCCGGAAGAGCTGAAGGCGCTGCACAAGCTCATCGGCAAGGAGCAGGAAGACATCGAGCATTTTTCCTACAACACCACCATATCGGCCTTCATGATTACCCTGAACGAGCTGGGCAGCTGTTCCAAGCGGGCCATCCTGGAGCCCCTCACCGTGCTCCTGAGCCCCTTCGCCCCGCATATCGCCGAGGAACTCTGGCACCAGCTGGGGCACGGGAGCTCCGTGGTGTATGCCTCCTTCCCGGAATACCGGGAAGACCTGGCGGCCGAAAACCTGGTCAAATACCCCGTTTCCTTCAACGGGAAAACCCGCTTCTTCCTGGAGGCGCCCGCCTCGGCCGCCCCGGCCCAGGTGGAGGCTTCCGTCCGGGCCCATCAGCTGACGGCCCGCTATGTGGCCGACAAGACCATCCAAAAGGTCATCGTGGTCCCCGGCCGCATTGTGAACGTGGTATTAAAGTAGCGTTTTATGAGCCCGATAACCAAGAGAGTTCTCCTTACCGCAAGCGACTACGTCATCATCACCTTCGGCGCCCTGCTGTTCGTGATGGCCTGGACGTCGTTCCTGTTGCCCAACGGCATCATCGACGGTGGCCTTACGGGTACCTGCGCCCTGCTGTACATGGTCACGGGCATCCCCGTGGAATACTGGAACTTCGGCATCAACGCCCTGTTGCTGGTCGTGGCCTGGATTGTGCTGGGGCGCAGTTTCGGCATCAAGACCATCTACACCATCGTCCTCACCTCGCTGCTGTTCCGCGTTCTGGGCGGGGACAATTTCCAGGTGCTCAAGGCCATCCCCGGCCAGCCGCTGGCCCTGGGGGACAAAATCCTGGTGCCGGTCATCGGAGGCCTGCTGGAAGCCATCGGCCTGGGTCTGGTGCTGCTGCGGGGCGGTTCCACCGGCGGGACGGACATCCTGGCCCTCATCATCAACAAGTTCTGGCCGGTGTCCCTGGGCCGTTTCTACCTGGTGTCGGACTTCATTGTGATAGGCCTTCTCATGTTCATTCCCGGCCACACCTTTACGGATGTCATCTACGGTTACATCTGCATGGGCGTCTTTGCCGTTGCGCTGGACATGGTGGTGATGGGTAAGGAATCGGCCGTGCAGGTGCTGGTGTTCTCGGATTATTTTCCCAAGATAGGCGACTATATAAACCGGGAGATGGGACGCGGCGTCACGGCGCTCCGTTCCGTGGGCTGGTACACCCAGCAGGACAAGCAGGTGCTCCTGGTCATGATCCGCAAGACCGAACTGCCCGGCCTGGTACGGGCCATCAAGGAAATAGACCCCAAGGCGTTCGTCACCGTGGTGCCCGCCAACAATGTGTACGGAGAGGGCTTCGACGAGATGAAAACCGGCATTAAAAGGAAAAAGAAGCAGTAGCTATGGCATTGCAAAAAACCGTTCTCACCCAAATCAAGGAGTGGCTGCTGGTCACCCTGGGCATCCTCATTTACGTGTTGGGCTGGGTAGTCTTCCTCATTCCCAACAACCTCATCGGCGGGGGCGTCTCCGGTATCAGTTCCATGGTCCAGTACGCTACCCAGGGCGTCATCCAGATGGGTTATACCTATTTTGTGCTCAATGCCATCCTCATGGCGGCGGCCGTCATCATCCTGGGCATGGGCTTCGGCGCCAAAACCTTCTATGCCATCATCCTGGCCTCCCTGGCCATGCGCTTCATGCCGGGGATGGTCCCGGACACCATCATCAACACGCTGGCCCTGCAGAACGGCAAGCTCATGTCCGTGCTCATGGGCGGGATCATGGCCGGCATCGGCATCGGCATGAGCATCTCCAACGGCGGCAGCACGGGCGGGACGGACATCATCGCCCTCATCTACACCAAGTACCACAACGTCTCGCCCGGAAAGGTCATCCTGTTTCTGGACTTCATCATCATAGTCTCCTCCCTGGCCATCCCTTCCTTTGTGGCCGATGTGGACCCCCAGACCGGGGCGGCCCTGACGGGGGCCGACGGCAAGCCGCAGATGCACCTGATGCCCTTTGCCGACAAGGTCACGACCGTGGTTTACGGCCTTATCCTGGTGACGGTGAACAGCTATGTGCTGGACATGTACATTTCCGGCTCGCAGCAGAGCGTCCAGCTGTTCATCCTCTCTTCCCAGTACGAAAAGATTGCCGACGCCATCACGCACGACCTGCACCGCGGCGTCACCGTGCTGGACGGCAAGGGCTGGTACACCAAGCAGGACACCAAGGTGCTCATGGTCCTTACCCGCAAGACGGACCTGAACCTGCTCCTCAAGTATATCAAGCAGATAGATGCTTCGGCGTTCCTGTCCGTGAGCTCCGTGAACGGGGTCTATGGAAAGGGCTTCGACACCATCAAGAAATAGCTCATTGACATAGGGATACGCGTCCGGGCCCTTCCCACACAAAAGATGAACCTGCTGCTATTGTTGTTGGTGGGGCTCGTCGGCGTGCTGGCTGCGGCTGCGGCGGTTTGGCTGTACCTGCGCCTGCGCAAGACGGAAGCCTCGCGCGGAGCTGTCCCCAAAAGGCAGCCTCCTTCCACGGCCTCCTCCCAAGGGGGGGCCGCGGCCGACTACGAGATGTTGGCGATCGATCAATTCCTTTACGACAAGGTATGCAGGTATATGACGGAACACAAGCCTTTCCTGGTAGAGTCCTTTTCGCTCCAGGACCTGGCCAATGCCTTATATACCAACAGAGTGTATCTCTCCAGGACCATCAACCACTTTTCCGGGAAAAATTTCCGGCAGTACGTGAACTATTACCGGGTCATGTATGCCATGGACCTGTTCCGGAACAACATGAGCCTGCGGGTAAGTGAGCTGGCCGAACTGTCCGGCTTCCACTCGCCCACCTCCTTCTTCCAGAGTTTCCGGAAAGTGATGGGGGAAGCGCCCAGCCAGTGGTGCGCCAGGGTCCGGGAGAAATACAAACGAAAGAAAAGATAAACCGTTCTGGCCCGGACGCTATTCCTGAATCCCTTTCCAACTTTCCGGAACAGGGGCTGTTACATCCACCTTGGTTTTTTTGACGGGGTGGATGAACTGTATATGCCGGGCGTGGAGCGAGATGCTGCCGTCCGGGTTGGAGCGGCGGGCGCCGTATTTGAGGTCTCCCTTGATGGGGCAGCCCATGTGGGAGAGCTGGCAGCGGATTTGGTGGTGCCGGCCGGTATAGAGTTCCACTTCCAGGAGGAAGTACCGGTCCGTGGTCTGGATGAGGGTGTATTTAAGGCGGGCCTCCTTGCCGGTATTGGACACGTAGGATTTGTTCTGGGCCTCGTTCTTTACCAGGCAGTCTGTGAGGACGTCGCTTTCCCGGGGCGGCCGGCTGGCCGTGAGGGCCCAGTAGGTCTTGTGGATTTCCCCGTTCCGGAGCATTCCGTTCAGGCGTTCCAGGGCCTTGGAGGTTTTGGCGAAGACGGTGATGCCGCTCACGGGGCGGTCCAGCCGGTGGGGGACGCCCAGGAATACCTGGCCGGGTTTGCCGTCCCGCCGGGCGATGAAGGCTTTCAGGGTTTCGCTCAGCGGCTCGTCCCCCGTCCGGTCTCCCTGCACAATCTCTCCCGCCCGCTTGCAGAAGACCAGCAGGTGGTTGTCCTCGTAGAGGATCCGTCCTTCCAGGTCCCGGTATTCTTCCGGCCCCATTTCCCTATAAATTCCCATAGTGGATGCGAAGTTACAAAAACGCTTGTAAACAATATTACGAGTTTCCCGCCAGCTCCCGGAAGTACGTGAGGACTGCCCGGGCAGCGGCGGTGCCGCCGTCCCGGCGGCCGGCCCTCCCGGAAGAGTCGCCGTAATATGCCTGCAGGAACTGCCCGGCACCTGACCAGATTGTATGGATGTAACCCCTCAGGTTCCCTGCCGTCTCGCGGGAGGCCTGGGAGCGGAAGCGAACCATGTCCTTCACCTGGCTCACGGACACCTCCGGGTCCCGGTAGCCGCAAGTCACCACCCCGAGGCCCTTCATCGCGAAGAAGACGGCGCTCAGCTCGGCCCTCTCATAGTGCCAATCGCAGATGAGGACGTCCCGCGGGATCATGTCCACGGCCCTCCAGGTGTCGTTGCAGCTTGCCTCCCATTCGCCCAGTCCGGTGGTCTGCCCGTCCAGGAGTCGGTCGCCCCATATCATCAGATCCCGGCCGCTTTCCGCCAGGTGGTCATGTATGGCCTTCACCTCCCCGGCGAAGAGCTCCGAGCGGTCCTTCCCCTTGCAGCGGGGGCACTCGTCCTCGCCGATGTAGAAAACCTCGTCCATCCCCGCGTGGAAGGCGTCGGCGCGGAACGCCTCGCAGACCTCATCGACGACGTCGAAGACCACCCGGTGCACGTCCGGATGGAGGGGGCAGTAGCTCTTGCAGTAGAGTCCCTGCGGGTTCGGCCAGCTGGTGTAGTCCTCCGTCCTCACCGAAGGGGTCTCGTCGAACTGCGGGTATTCCCTCAGGAGGGCGTGCGTCTGCGTGGCCCAGGACTGGTGCCCGAGTAGGTTCACCTGCGGGACGAGCCGGATGCCGCTGCGCTCGCACGCATCTGCGAGCTTCGCCGCGTCCGCCCGCGTGAGGGGGTCTGGGTCCCGGAGTTCCGGGTGGGACTCGTAGGCGTAGTTCCAGTCCACGCGGAGCACGAGGAGGTTCACGTGCGAGGGGGCGAGTTCTTCGTCGATGAAGCGGATGAAAGCATCCACTTCGCGCACGGAAGGCGCCTCGATGGCGAAGCCCCGTATGGGGAGTATCTCGTCAAGGGTTTGTGCTCTGGCCGGGAGGTACAGGAGGGCTGCGAGGAGCAGGAGGGAGGGGGCGAGGGGTCTTTTCATGGCATCGGGGTTTATCTCTGTTGGACAAAAATAGCAATATTTCTTCAGACGCTTGCGGTCATAGACCTTAAACTGACAAGAATCTATGTACCGCGCGCGAGAAGTAGACAGGTGTTTATGGGAGTTTCCGTAGGTGCAAATATACCCCTTTTCCTGTATAACGCAAAGCCATGTGCCATTCTGTCAGTCCTGTGACGATGCCACGGTTTTTGCTGATATCCGGAAAACACGTAAAGTCATGACATTCAGCATAGACAAGAAACAGGTCCAGGAAGGTGAGTACTTCACCGTCTCCTGGGATTGCCAGA
>FLNY01004869.1_pt1 | contig 20949 bp, 21 predicted proteins | sample 1140381 | NCBI WGS metagenome assembly FLNY01 (sample SAMEA3878172, study PRJEB12797) | bioreactor metagenome | biome: Moose rumen | place: Sweden | collected 2011-10
AATTTCGACTTTTGCATTACGGAAAAACACTGAAAACTTGCGAAACTGAATGGAAGCAAGCGGCTTTTTCGCAAGGAGGCGAATTACAGTTATTTCGCAAGAATTTTACACAGTAAAATTCTTGTCGAGGAATAAAAAATACAAGGAGGTATTTTTTATTCCATTGCTGCTGAACGTGTGTAACAGACGTGCTTCCATGCAAGTGTTCAATTTAATGTTTGGCAACTTCAAAAAGTCGAAATTAGGGCTAAAAGAGTAAATTTTCAGAGTTACCTTTTTTCCCACTCCACATTTACCATTCGGTTTTCAATGTTCTGAATTCTTTGGAATGTAAGACAAGTCGCCTTGTGAATTCTTAAGCCCTTTTTGTTCGTGTAGCCGACGATTGGCTCTCCTGGCTGTGGATTACAGCAACCGGCCAAGTTATAAGCGACATTTTTTGTATTTTCTACGATGATTTTTCCAGTGAACTGGCTTTTTTCTGCAAGCTCTGGATTCATTCCCTTTGAAGAGCGTCGCTTTCGTTTTTCTTCCTGAATCGCCCTGCTTCGCTCGTTTTGAGCATCCAGAGCCTTTTCACGCTGGGCAAGGGCTTCTTTATCTACAAAAGTCGGGTCATTCGTCAAAAGCCAAGAGTGAATTCTCTGTCTGGCCTTTGAAGTGTGAACGACTTTCAGCTGATTTTCTGTCGGATGAGCCTGTGGATTCGTGATAATTTCGATAATCTGAGTGTTTTTAAGTTCCTGAGTTATCGGAATGATTTTTCCGTCAGCCTTTGCACCGACAATTTTTTCGCCAACAGCAGAGTGAACATGATAGGCAAAGTCAATCGCATTACTTCCCTGCGGAAGAGAAATTACATCTCCCTTTGGAGTGAAAACATAAATTTCGTCACCCAAAAGCTCATTTTTGAGTTCTGCAAAAAAAGTTTCGTTCGACAAATCTTCGTTTTTAAGTTCCTGAAGCTGGTTGAAAATTCCAAGGGAAGCCACATCTACCTTGTCGTGGTTCATGCCCTTCTTGTAAAGCCAGTGAGAGGCAACGCCATGCTCCGCCATATTGTGCATCTCGCGGGTGCGAATCTGAATTTCAAGCGGCTTTCCTTCGCAAACTACCGTCGTATGAAGACTCTGATATCCGTTTGCCTTCGGCATTGCGATGTAATCCTTAAAGCGGCCGTCCATTGGCTTCCAAAGGCCGTGAACAATTCCAATGAGCGTGTAACATTCGGCGTTAGTCTCACATATCACACGGAGAGCAAGCAAGTCATAAAGACTTGATGCCGGCACATTTCGCTTTTGCATTTTTTTGTAAATCGAGTAAAAATGCTTTGCACGGCTTGAAATAGAAACTTTAATTCCGATTTTTTCCGCCGATTTATAAATTGCGGCAACTGCCTTTTCAAGATATGCCGCTCTCTCGTCTTTTTTTTGGGCTACAATCGCTTTTATTTGCTGGAAAACATCTGGATTTGAATATTTTAAGCTCAAATCTTCAAGTTCAGATTTTATTGCCTGCATACCGAGCCTGTCCGCAAGTGGCGCCCAAATGTCGATTACCTCAGAAGAAACGAGCCGCTGTTTTTTTTCTTCGATAGATTTTAGATTTCTCATTCGGTCGAGTCTATCTGCAAGTTTTACGAGAATTACCCGAACATCGTCAATCATCGCAAAGAGCATTTTCCGGATAGAGTCCGCCTGCTGAATTGTCGTGGCATTTATTTTCATTCCAGTGATTTTTGAAGTGTCACGGACAATTTTAAAAACAGTTTCGCCAAAAAGAGCCTTTACTTCGTCTTCCGAAACGCCCTCAACTTCAAAAATTGAGTGCAGAAGTCCGGAAATAACGGAATCAATGTCAAAATTTGCCTGTGCCAAAAGCGAAGCGACCCGAAGCGGATGAAGATAATAAGGAAGTCCACAAGCTCGTGTAAGACCTTCCGTTTTTTTAAGAAGAAAATCCCAAGCCCCGCTAAAGCGAGATTTTTCCTCCTCAGAAAAAGAATCGAATGTCTTAAAAAAAGTATCGAGAAGAATCTTCGTGTCAGTTTCAGTATTGTTCTTCGTTATGTCGAGCATATTTTCCTGTCACCTCGAGCCTAGTCGAGAAATCTATATAAAAAAAGCCACAAGGTGCTTTTGTTTCCTTGTGGCCTTTACATAAACAATATTCAAAAAAAATAAATTTTATCCCAAGAAAACTTGACCATGCTGGTCGATTGCAAGAATTGATTTACACTCTGAACATCGGAATCGTCCGGCTCTTGTTGCCTTTAATCGCTTTGAACAAACTGGACAGCTGAAAATTTTCGGGAAAATACTTTCGGCAACCGGAGCACCCTGCTTAAAAAATGCGATTGCATCTGGCAATGTTTCTTTAATATTGAAGAACTGAGAGAAACCGAGAAGCTGGAAAACTTCGTAAACTTTTGGCTGAATTTCGAGAAGAACGATGTCACCGCCCTTTGGTTTGATTAGCTTAAGGAAAGCTGTGAATGAACCAATACCGGTTGATGAAACATAGTTGAGCGCAGAACAGTTAAAAATAAGGTTGACGAAGCCTGTCTCTACAACCTTTGAGATTCTCTTTTGGAAAAAGCTTGAATTGTATGTGTCAATATAACCGTTTAAATAAATTATTAGACCATTATCCACATCTTCAATTTTTTCGAGTGTAATTTTAAGAGAGTCGTCTTTTTCGTCGTTAAAACCTGGAACAAGATTGTTGTTGTTTCCGCTCATTATTTCTCACCTCAAATTCAACTTAAAAAGTCTTTCATATTTTATACCAAAAATCTTCATTAGTCTAGTAAATTTAGTAAAGATTATCGGTATAGCCAAATAATGACAGTCGTCCTAGAACTTCTCCAAAACCTTAAGTGCCTCAGTATCAAGGGCATCTCTTAGATAATCATCATCGAGTTTTGTGCCAAGCTGCCGTAAATGTTCGAGAACCTCGCGTGCCAACGGAATTCCTTCCAAATCCTGACCTCGGGCATTTTCGTTTTCGTGAAGCAAGCCTGAACGGATAAGAGCCTTACTTGTTGCAAAAAGTCCCGCCTTTCCCGAAAGCTTAGAAATGATAAAGTCGAGCATAACTCGGTTTTTGCTCATCATAAACTCTTTTTGCTGCGATGGCGGCAGGAATTCAAGCATATTGCGCAAAGTCTTGAAAAGCTCCAGATATTCGCGATATCTATAAGTCAGGCTACGGTCTTCAACAGAAGCCGCAATTGTCGGAAGCATATCGATTGCGCGGCGAAGCGCGAGCTCTTCTTTTGACTCTTCAGCAGGCACTTCTTCGCTCTCGGAGTTTTCTTCTGTCTCCTGCTCTTCTTCTGTCGTCTGTTCTTCTTCTGCTTCAAGATTTGATTCGCCTTCTGGGCTTGATTCGTCCAGAATTTCGGCCTCTTCAAAGGATTCTTCTTCCTGCAAGGCGTCTGGAATATCTTCAAGGAAATCCTCTGATTCAGCTTCGTCGCTCAAATCGTCTTCACTCAAAAGCTCCTCGTTTGCAAAGGTCTCTTCTTCTATCATTTCTTCTGGAGTAAGAACTTCTTCTTCTTCTGGCTCTGAAATTTCTTCCGGAAGCTCAGAGGGTGACTCAGGAGATTCAACTTCTTCTACCTCTGCGTTCTCGGCAACTTCTTCTGGAAGTTCTGCTTCTTCAGGAATTTCTTCGGCTTCCGGCTTTTTTTCTGCAACTGGAATTTTTTCTGTCGCAGTTACGACTTTTTCTGTCGCAAAATTGAGTTTTTCCGTAAGCTCTGCAACCCGCTTAATCTGGTCTTCAAGTCGATTCAAAGATTCATCAGAAATCTCTGGCTTCTGTTCTGGATTTTCGCTTGCTTCGCCAAAATCAAAAGGAGTAGATTCTACATTTTCTGTCGTTTCTGGAACTTCAAACATTGCATTTTCCTCTTCGCTCAAATTTTCGAGATGATTCGGATTTAAACTTTCTTCACTTTCGTTAAGAAAATCTGCAACTGAATCAACATCATTTACATCAAGACTATTATTCGCCAAATCTTCAAAAGTCGGTTCATCTTCCTCTTCCTGAATCTCTGGTTTTTCTTTCAGACTGTCGGCAATTTTTTCTAAATCAAAATCTTCATTGAAACTGTTGTCATCTTTTAGTGGAATTTCAAAATTCTTTGGAAGTCCCAGTGACTCGATTTCAGGATTATCAAAATGGTCATTTTCGTTTTCAGTGATTTTTCCACCGGAGAAAAGCGCATCGTAGTCAACATTTGAGTTGGGAGCTTCAAGCACATTCTGCAATGACGGGTCGCCTTCCAAAAGCCGCTTGCTTTCCTTTTTTGAACGCTGATTGAAAATATCGGCCTCGCTTGCCTTATGATAAAACTGCAAAGCCTTGCCCAGCTCATTTCTTCCCTCGTAAAGCTCGCCCAGGTGAACCATTGAGAGCGAATCACGGGGATTTTTTTGGATTGCTGCCTGCAGATATGGCTCTGCCTTTTCATCATTTCCTTTTTGCAAAAAGCGTTCGCCCCAGTCACGATAGACCTCGTTGTAGTTCGGGTCAATTTTTTTGAGAGAAGCAAAGCATTCCTCGGCTTTTTCCGATTCATCAGAAACAATGTAATACTGACCAAGAAGATTTAGGGCATCGACATCTTTTTCGTCGATTTTCTGTAATTTTGAAATTTTTTCGTATGCTGCTTCAAGCTTGTTTGCAGAAATATGAATGTGAGCCGACTGCTTGATGATTTTTGTGTCGTTCGGATTTAAGCTTTCGGCCTTTGAAATTGCATTTACCGCCTCTTCAAGCTTTCCCTGATTTTCAAGAGAATGTGCCAGGCCTGTGAGAGCATTTCTATATTCGTCATCGACATCCAGAGCCTTCTTGAATTCAGATTCTGCATTTTCAAACACACTCTGACGGTTATAGACATTTCCCTTTGCAGTGTGCATTTTTACATCATCAGGATAAAGTTCCAGGGCTTGAGTTACGGCATTATCTGCCTCAAGAATTTTGTCTTCGGAAATAAGAAGATCTGCATAAGCCTCGATTGCCTCAGTCCAGCCCGGCTTTGAGCGCAGCGCCCCTTCATAAAAAGAAAGTGCTTTTTGAGTCTCACCAAGCTCCGCATAGCTTTTCGCAATGTTAAACTGCAAAATCGGGTGATTTGAGTCGTATTTTAAGCCACGATTATATGCCTCGATGGCCTTTGCGTGCTTTCCCTGAAGAGCATAAATCGCACCAAGATGGTTATTTGCCAGAACATCAGAAGGATTTTCTTCGACAACCTCTTCAAAGCAATTTATTGCGTCATCAAGATTTCCCATTTGACGATAAGTAAAGCCAAGATTATAAGAGATTTTTGCACGGGACTTCGGATTATCCTCGGACAATACAAGGGCCTGCTCCAAATATGCGACTGATTCTTCGAATTTTTTCTGACGGCGATAAACACCAGAAATAGCGACAAGAGCGTCAAGATTTTCGTCATCTGCTTTTTCGACTTGCTTGAAAATCGTAAGAGCCTGCTCATCCTTTCCAGCCTTAGTATAAAGATTTCCAAGCTGCATTTTGTAGTCGAGATTCGTAGGATTTTCCAAAATCAAACTTTTGTAAATGCGTGCCGCCTGTGTATAGTCGTGTGCAATCAAAGCGGCCTTAGCTCGCTCCAACATCATTGTCGAATCAGACATATTTTTCTCCACTTATATTATATATTTAAATCGGAATTTTTTGTAGTTTTTTGTAGTTTTTTGTCGTGAATAATGGAATTATTTTTAAGGGAATCTCTAAAAATTGCAATTTTTAGAAATGCCCTTAAGGGAACCTCGAAAAATTGCAATTTTTCGAGGTAACTTTGCAAATGCGATGTTTTAATTTCTGCTATTATCAGAAATTAAAACTCGTCGGGAACTTCCGAAAATCGCCGAAGGCGAGTTTTCCGAAGTTCCCTTAATTCTCTTCTCAGATGTAAAAAAAATTGGTATACTCTTGCACAATGACTGAACTCAAGACTTTTAAAGAAATAAATAAAACACCTTATCTTACCTGGAATTGGCTCAAAATGAACGGCTCAACGCTTGAAGTCGAAGCCGATTCAAATGCCAAAATCGAAAAAAAAGAAATCACAGCATCAAAAAAGGGCGAAATCCTTTATCTGCCGCTTGCCTTTGAAGACGGAAAAACTTATATTCACGAGCAAACAATCGAAGCAAAAGAAAATTCAGAAATTACAGTAATTTTAGATTACACTTCCCTTCCAAATGCCAGCGGGCTTTCCCAAATAAAAACACGGCTAATCGCTAATCCATATTCAAAAATTCATCTTATAAAAGTTCAGCTTTTAGGGAAAAATTTCGTCCAAATCGATGATACAGACGGAGAATGCGGCGAAAACGCAAAAATCGAAGTGACGCAGCTTGAGCTAGGCGGTTCTAAGGTTTACGATCAGGTCAGAACAAATCTCAACGGATTTTCTTCAAAGTTCAAGTCTGACACAGCTTACATTACCGAAAACGGCCAGCTTCTAGATATGAACTATGTCATAAATCATTTTGGTCAAAAAACAGACACAAAAATGCTTGTAAAAGGCGTTGTCGGTGAAAATGCGCTCAAGGTTTATCGTGGCACTATTGATTTTAAGCGGGGCTGTGCGGAAGCGACTGGTGACGAGCAGGAAGAAACGCTTTTATTGAGTAAAAGCGCCGTAAACAAATCCATTCCGATGATTCTTTGTGATGAAGAAAATGTCGCAGGAACTCATGGCTCAACCCTTGGTCGTCTTGGGGAAGAAGAACTCTTTTATATGCAAAGCCGTGGCATTTGCGAAGAAGAAGCCAAAAGTATGATGAAAAAAGCCAAAATCTTAAGCGTAGCAAGCTTAATCCCAAATGACGAAGTAAAATCAAAAATCGAAGATTTTTTGGGAAAAAGCCCAGAATAACGCTATTAGTAAGCTGTTTTAATCAATCCGAACAAATCGTCGCTGTTCATGCTGCGTGGAAGTGAATTCACAATCTCAAGGGAACCCGCATCCTCTGCCGCCAAAGCGAGTTGTTCAAGCGAAATCGACAAATCCTTTAGCCGGGCCGGGAGATTTGCCTTTGCGATTCTCTGGCGAATATTTTCGGCAAATGCGTGAGCCGCTTCTTCGTCGTTCTGCTCAGCCTGAGCAATTCCCATTTTTTTTGCAAGAGTCGCAATTTTGTCAGCCTTGAATTTAGCACATTCTTCAAGCATATACGGAAACAAAATCGTCGTTACAAGCGAGCGAGAAATGTGATACCGCGCGTTAATGCACATCGAAAGAAGCGAAGCAATTCCAATCGAAGAAGTAGCGGAGGCAAGGCTTGCCATACATCCGCCCTGGGAAAGAAGCTCTTCCTTCGGTGTCGTGATTGTAAGAGTCTGTGAGCCGTCGAGGGCATAAGTGAGCAGCTCCACAGATTTTTCGGTTATCATATTGCTGAAAAAGTTTTCCCGCTGCGAAAGATAACTTTCGGTTGCCAGGCAAAGGGTTTCAAGAGCCATAGAATCCGTCTGGTTTTCCGTAAGAGTCGCCGTTAAAGTCGGGTCAAAAAGAACCAGCTTTGCAATTGCGCTCTGAGCTTTTAAAAGTTTTAAAGTTGAACTTCTGGCATCCACAAGCGGAATAGTGTCCGTAAAGATGAAAGCGTCGCGAATGGTTGTCGGAATTGCAATAAAAGGAAGCGGCGTGCTTTTCGGAAGCTGTCCGTCCAAAAAGTCATATAAATCGTGCTCTTCGTTAAAAAGGGAACAAATCGCGCGCCCTACGCTCAAAGGTTTGCCACCGCCCAAGGTAATTACTCCGTGAATGTGAGCCTCTCGCCCAAGTTTTAGAGCCCTTTCCAAAATTTCAGAATCTCCGCCTTTTAAAAGCTCGTCAAAAATGAAATATTCGATTTTTTTGTCATCCAGAGCCTTCGTGATTTTTTGAGCTGTTCCGTTCTCGCGCAAAATCGGGTCAAGAACGAGCATAAATTTTGAACCATAAGAAGCAACAGTCTGTCCAATTCGGCTGGAAGCATAAGACCCTAAAAGAATATTCGGTGAAACTTTAAATGAAAAATCTGCCATTTTTTAACTCCAGATAAACAAAAAAAGACGGAAAAAATTCCGCCTTCCAAAGTGAGACTTCGTTACAGAAGATTAAAGTCCATAACTAGCAAGAATTCTGTCTGCTGTAGAAGCAACAACGGCCTGATTCAAGTAGTTCGGGTCTTTGATTTTTTCTTTGATAGCTGCAACGAGATCCTGTCGAATGTCAGGAGTTTCCGCGGCAACCTGATTAAGGTAATATGCTTCTGCGGCAGCTTTTGCTTCGTCAGAAACGCTTACCTGATCTGTAGTAGAATATGATGTGTCCTTTTCCTGAGTGCGACGAACATTCTGAACATTGTTAAGAGGATTTACATTGTCAATTCTTCCAATCATCATAACTTCCCTGCCTTTCCGATTTTACGGACTATTTATACACTTTAATTATCGGCATCTTCGTCAAAATCTTTAGTATTTTTTGAAGATTTTGAGATAAATACTGCAAATTCACCCTGAATTTTACTCCTTGAAGCAAAATCTTCGAGCAAATTTTGAGCAGTCCCCTCTACTATCTCTTCGTGAAGCTTTGTCAGTTCCCTGCCAACAACAACACGCCGTTCACTATCAATATCGGCAATATCCGCCAAAAGTTTAGTGATTCTGAACGGAGATTCGTACAAAACAACCGCCGCCTCCATTGCCATTAGCTCTTTAAGCCGACTCCGCCTTCTGCCGGGCTTTGGCGAAAGAAAGCCTTCAAAAACCAATGTTTTTCCGCCAGCACCAGCAACACTCACAAGCGAGGCAAACGCACTTGCACCAGGAATCGGAACAACAGTGTGTCCCGCCGCACGAGCTAAGCCTGCTAAAACTGCCCCCGGGTCACTGATTCCGGGAGTGCCGGCGTCACTTGCGTAAGCGACCGTCTTTCCTTCGTCCAGCATTTTGATAATCTTTTCTGCGGCAATTTCTTCGTTTTGTGAGCGACAAGAAATGAGAGGCTTTTTTATTTCGAGATGATTTAAAAGCTGCAATGTGTGGCGCGTGTCTTCTGCGGCAACAACATCAACAGATTTTAAAGTCTCGACAGCCCTAAATGTAATATCACCAAGATTACCAATTGGAGTGCCGACGATATAAAGGTTAGACATTAAATTATTATAGATTAGAAATCAGAAATTAGCAATGATTTTTTGAGTTCTCTTAAGCTCTCAGGCTCCAGACAAAAATCCAGATAAAGCACATAACCGTAATAATTTTGATACCAGTTCCAAGCAAAAAGCCGGTGAATGCCCCAAACGCCGCTTTTACAGCTTTTTTTGTATCAGAAGAATCGTTAATCAGCTCCCCGATTAGCGCTCCCAAAAAAGGACAAATCAAAATCATTACTGGGCCTAAAAAAAATGAAACGATAAGTCCGATTGTACAGCCCCAGGTGGCCGCTTTGCTTCCTCCAGCTTTTTTTGTCATCAGAGATGGGAAAATATTATCGATAACCGTTACAAAGACCGCGACAATTCCAGTGACAACAAGAATCCAGACGGAAAGCTTTGAATACGAAGAAAAATGCGCAGAGAGAAGACCTGCCCAGGCAATTGGAGGTCCTGGCAAAACAGGAAGAACCGTTCCTGCAAGACCGATTAAGAGCAAAAAGCCCGCCAAAATCACCAGAAAAAAAGTTGCGTCAAAATTCATAAATCCCACCATTGTGCGGCAGTTTGATCTGCAAGCTGAATCAAAAGAACGAGAGGATTTTGCAAAATATTTGAGTAAGTGTAGGAATCTGAATCACTCAAATCTGAAAATCCCATGTGACGGCTTATTGCTTCAAGAACATTTCGCCGTTTCAAAAAGTGCGGCATAGTCTCCAAAAGCAACAGAACTGATTCATTTCCGTGACCCAAATTTCTTAAATCTGATTTTGTCTTGTAAAAAGGCTCGTATTTCCAGTTTCCGTTAAAATCTTTTGTCTTGCGACTTTCTGTTGCATAAGTTCCGCTCTTACAAAAATCGTGTGCAAATGAGGCGATAAAAACATCCTCCGCCGTGAAAGGAAAGCTTTCGCTTCGTTTTGAAATCGCAAAGTTTTCAGCAAATGGAATCGCAAACCTGAGAGCCTGAACCGTTACCAAAAGCGAGTGAGCCGCAAGGCCGCCCTTTGTGTTTCCGTGAAAGCGAGTGCTCGCCGGGCTAGTCCAAAAATCGTGGGTTTCAAGCCATTCTTTTAGAAGAGGGAGCGATGACTTTTCTTCGATGATAAAATCTGCCATTGCAAGAGAAGTTTCTTTTACCAAATCAGAGGAAAATGTTCCGTCCTTTTGAATCGGCTGTTTTTGGTCAAAAATTTTTAGAAGCTCTGAAATTTGAAAATTAAAATTATTTTCCATATTTTTATAATTTCATCAAACAGTTGTGCTCTAGGTCAATAATTCGCTGATTTCGGGAACCACGGAAATTTAAGGTTAAATCCCGCTCGCTTTCGATATAAGGCCCGTCAATCAAGACATTTATGCATGCCAACATTCGATTCGTAAACGGCGTGTGTTTTCGTCCGTCCTGTGGAAGTAAATCCTTGTCGTAAAGATAGCCCGTGTAGCACCAGATATTTTTTTGAGGGAATTCTTTTTTTACCCGCTCTAAAAAAGGCGCCAAGACCTCTTGATTTTCTTCTTCAAACGGTTCGCCCCCCAAAACGGTGAGACCCGCGATATGAGAGGGCTTTAGTGCCTCTAAAATTTCTTCTTCAGTTTCGCTCGTAAAAGGTTTTCCAAAATTAAAATCCCAGGTAATCTGATTATGACAACCTTTACAGTGATTTCGACAACCAGAAACAAAAAGAGAAACTCGGACTCCAAGCCCATCCGCAATATCAATTTTTTTTATAATTCCGTAATGCATTAGAACTTAGCTTTTCTTAATCGGACTTCTTCGATGTTCTCGCTGAAAAGCTCACGGAGGTCGTTCAAGCCCAGAGCCATAAGTGCCATTCGGTCAATTCCCATGCCCCATGCAAGAACAGGAACTTCAACGCCCTGAGCACGGGTAACTTCCGGCCTGAAAATTCCAGCTCCACCAAGCTCAAACCAACCCAAAACAGGGTGCTTAATATGAACCTCGACTGATGGCTCTGTGAACGGGAAGTAGCCTGGAACATATTTAACCTCTGTTGCGCCGGCAACTTCTTTTGCGAACATTTCAAGCATTCCGAGCAAAGTGCGCAAATTTACATCCTTTCCGGCGATAATTCCTTCTGTCTGATAGAAATCTGAAAGGTGAGTTGCGTCAACCTTGTCGTAGCGGAAGCAGCGGGCAATGCCGAAATATTTTCCAGGAATTTCTGCCTTATGAAGCTGATGAGCCGAAAGAACCGTGCCCTGAGAGCGCAAGACCAGTCTTCGTGTGAATTCGTGGTCAAAATCGTAGTTCCAGCCGCGGCTTCCTGTTTTTCCGCCGTCCTTGTGAGTGGCAGCTACATTTGAAAGCCAAGGCTCTTCGATTTCTTTTGCGTGAGTAGGATTTTTGATTCGATAAACATCGTGAATGTCTCTTGCGGCATGGAACTGTGGCATAAAGAGGGCGTCACCGTTCCAGAATTCCGTTTCAACAAGAGGACCGTCATATTCCTGAAAGCCAAGAGCACAGAGCTTGTCTTTGACATGCTCCAAGAACTGAACATAAGGATTCGTTCGTCCCGGAATGATTCTTGCCGGAGGAAGCTCAATGTTGTATCCGCGGAATTTTTGATTTTTCCATTCGCCACTGGAAAGAAGCTGTGGAGTAACTTCACCAAGCTCTTTTCCCGTGATTCCAGCGTTTTTTAAGCCTTTTGCAACTTCTGCCGCATCCTTTGTGAGCTTGTAAACGACAGTCTCCCGTTCAATGATTTTAAATGGAGAGTCAGCCGCGCCTCGCTTTTTAGCGTAGTTCAAAATGACCTTCTGCTCTTCTGCGCTTAAAGAAGCGTTGTCGAGCTGACCATTTTCGGCTTTTGAAGCCCGGTCGAACAAATCGGCCGCAATTTTGATATTTGAAGGAATTTCACTTCCTGTATATTCAGCTTTTTTTTCGGCATTCATTTTGAGAACGCCAGCCTTGCTCAAGCCGCCGAAGGCCGAGCCGACATCCTTTTGCTCAAGACCAGTTGATTTTGCAATTTCTGGAAGAGTTGCGGCCCCGTTTTCTTTTACAAAATTTATGATTCTTGCTTCTGGAATTCCGTCCTTTGTGTAAGCTCGTCCCAAATCCGTGATTTCGTAGAAGGTATGCGGAGTTTTGCTTTCGACAGTAAGAAGCTGTTTTCCACTAAGCCAGCTGAACGCCTGGTTTGCGTGGCCTTCTTTGTAGTCCAATTCTTTCTGAAGCTTTTCTGATGTGAGCGCGTCCTTTTCCGTGTAAGTTAAAAGAACCTTTGTTTCAAGCGGGTGTAAATTTTTGATGATGTTCTGAATGTCCATTTTTATTCTCTTTTTTTTATAAACAAAGATTGCCGTGTCGAAGCACGGCAATGACTTTTGCTTACGAGTTTAAAATTTCGTGTTGCATTTAGCGGTTAAACTTTACATAAGAATGGTATGTTGCCCATTTCATGTTTTTGTCATCTTTGAAGTATTTTACAGAATCTTTTCGAAGATATTTGTAACTAAAATACTGATTTTCTTTTTGGAAGTCCTGCAAACAAGCGAGAACTGTGTTCATTGCCTCGCCCTGATCGTAAGAAACGGCGATACAAGTGTAGTAAATATGAGCCTCGTCTGTAAGAGGCGTGTATTCAATCTGAACCTTTGCTGTTTTGTTTGTTGTATGCTGATCTTCAGGAATGACCATGCGAGTCGTTGTGTCAACAAAGTTTGGGTCTTTCTGCAACTCGTCAAGTTCCTGCTGTGCAAAAGTAAAACCTGCGAAACAGAAAAGAGAGGCAACAACAGCGATAAATTTCTTCATAAAATCCTCCTTGTGTGGAAATCCTTATGCTATTTTAACATATTATTAAAGTTGTAAGACTTAAAAAAAGTTACAGATTAGATTCTGAAAGAAAATTCAGAATAACTTTTTCTCTCTCTTAAAAAGTCTTGTATTCTACTATTTTATCAGTTTCCATAAAAAAATCAAGGGTAATTTTGTATCTGCCTGCGTCTATTCCGATTTTTGGAGGCTCACGCATCAGAACTTTCCCTGTGATTTCTTTTGGCTTTGACTTTATCCATTTCCGTTCGTAATTCCTGACGGCGTATTTTAAAGCCTCAGAGCATGCTTTTTTTACTCCGTCAAAGCCCTCGGAAAGGGGGGCATAGCCTTCGCCCTTAATTCTCGGATGAAGAATGGATTCCCACCCTTTGTAGAGATGAATTTGCGCGTCTGAACGGCGAAATTCAACCCAGCAATAGAGATTTGAATCCTCTACCCATGGCTTCGCATATTTTATCGACGAAATTTCTGCTTCACTTAACTCGTTTATCGGCGTAAATTCAAAATATTCCTGAACTCCACGGGCCTTGTCATAAGGAACATACTCAAAATTCCAGCCGTACACCATTCCTGACAAAATCAGTGGGGAAATCTCTTTAATTTTTCTGACCGGAAGTGCAAACGAATCTTCTTCCGCCTGCTCAATCCCCGGATATGCGTCCATCTGAGCCCAAAGCGCAAAGCGAACATTCCGCTCCTGGGAAACATCCTGCGAAAAAACCGGGAGAAAAATCATCATCATCAAGATAAAAATTATCTTCTGTAAGCGTCTTTCCATACTCTAATCGGGTGAACTCCCATTCTAACGACAAAATAAAGCCAGGCGATTGCAAAACCCGCCAAATGCGTCATGTGCGCAACATTGCTTGAAGAGAAAAACTGACTGAAAAATTCAATCAGCGCGTATCCTATTACCATTATCGGCGCGGGAAGTGGGATTATTCCCCAAATAAAGATTCTTGAGAGGGGAAAGAGAACCGCATAAGCGAACAGGATTCCGTAAATTGCTCCGCTAGCCCCTATCAAAGAAATCCCCCAGGTCCAGGGCTGAAGTCCGTAAGAAAGCAAAAATCGTCCGTAAAAATAGTAAACGCCAAGAGAAAAAAGTCCGCTTAAAACTCCGATTGAAAAATACATTAAAAGAAATTCTTTTGAGCCAAGCGCCCGCTCCGTTGCCACACCAAAGAAAATTAAAGCGAGCATATTAAAAAAGAGATGTGAAAAATCTCCATGAACAAACATATAAGTTAGCGGCTGCCAGTAAAAGTGATTATGAACAAATCCTACGACATTAAGGCCAAAAAAATTTTTATTTACAGGAAAAACCGAAAACAGAAAATGAACTGCAATGTTCACAAGAATAAGAGCCAGAGTCGCACGAAAAAAAGTGTAGTTAAAAGGTCTTCGTAGTATGTTCATAGATTTACTTTAGTATCGGCAAAAAAAGCCGGTATCGCTACCGACTTTAAAAAAATTATCTGAAAATTAGTTTCTGCGCCGAAATCATAGATTTCGTCGAGACTCGCCTACAAACTCGTCTCACGAGTTTGTTCGCCTGCGGCGACCGGCTCCCTACCATTCAGCTTGTGCACAAAGTATTTTTTACTTATTCTCGCCCTTACCCACAAGGCACATCCATTCTGCCTGAGCGCATAATGTGTCGCCGACGAAGGCTTTGCCGGACTGGACTACCATGTTTTTGGTGCAGCGTTTGTTTTCGATTTCCATGCGGACATTATCGCCAGGGCGAACCTGATGCTTGAATTTTACATTGTTCACTGTTGCGAGGAAGAAAAGGCTTCCCTCGTCGAACTTTTTCTGCAGGCTCAATGCCGCTCCGCCGCCCTGAGCCATTGTCTCAATCAGGATAACGCCTGGAACTACAGGATATTCGGGGAAGTGTCCCTTAAAGAAAAAATCCTCGTCAGTAAATTTGCGGTGGCAGACACAGCCATTGTCATCATAAGAGTCGATTGAATCCACGAACAAAAAAGGCTTACGGTGTGGCAAAAGCGACTCAATATCAGTAAATGCTTCCATAATTTTCTCCTGTTAAAATTTGACGCAGATGAACACAGATAAAGTATCCGCGTGTATCTGCGTACATCTGCGTCTACTTATTACTGTACCTTTTTGAATACCAGACAGCCGTTGTGGCCGCCGAAGCCGAAGTTTGCGCTCATGGCTACATTTACCGGCATTTCAAGGCCCTTGTTTGGAGTGTAATCCAAGTCACAGCCGCCTTCTACATCAGGCTCGTCAAGGTTGATTGTTGCAGGAATATAGCCGTCCTGAATTGCCTTAACGCAAATCATTGCCTCAAGGGAACCAGCGTTACCAAGACAGTGGCCTGTCATTGATTTCGTAGAAGAAATGTGAAGACCTTTTGCAGCCTCGCCGAAAGCGATGTGGAGCATTTTTGTCTCGCCAGAATCGTTGAGTTTTGTTGATGTTCCGTGAGCGTTGTAGTATGTGACTTCCTCAGGTTTTACGCCAGCATCTTTCATTGCGATTGTCATACATTTAGCACCGCAAACTCCGTCCGGGTTTGGAGCTGTAAGGTGATAGCCGTCTGATGAAGCACCGTAGCCTGCAACCTCAGCATAGATTTTAGCTCCTCGTGCCTTTGCGTGCTCATATTCTTCCAAAACGAGGATTGTGCTTCCTTCACCCATAATAAATCCGTCGCGCTTTTTGTCGAATGGGCGGCTTGCCTTTGTCGGGTCGTCAGCATAGCCTGAAGAAAGGGCGTGGAGCATTGAAAAGCCCAAGTTTGCGTAACCACACTGAGTAGACTCGGCACCACCGGCCAGAATTACATCGTAGCGGCCGTTTCTAACTTGGTCGAAAGCGTTTCCGATTGCGTCAGTTCCAGAAGCACAAGCTGTAGCGACAGTGTGTGTGGCTCCGTGCAAGCCGAAAGCCATAGAAATGTTTCCAGCTCCTTCGTTTGGAATGAGCATAGGAATTGTCATCGGTGACATACGGGTCTGATTTGAATCGAAGTAAGCCTTCATTGTGTTCTCTGTAACTTCCAGACCGCCGATACCGACACCAAGGTAAACAGAAGTATCTTCAAGGATGTCTGCCTTTCCGAGAAGGTCTGAGTCTTCCAAAGCCATTTTAGCGGCAGCAACGGCGTACTGTGTGTACAAAGCCATTTTGCGGGCTGCGCTTGAATCCATATAATCAGCGGCTTTAAAATCTTTTACCTCAGCCGCATATTTTACCTTGAAGTTTGCATTGTCATAATGTGTGATAGTGTTAATTCCGCTTTTTCCAGCTTTAATTCCTGCCCAAGTTTCATCAACCGAATTTCCAAGTGGCGAAACACAACCAAGTCCAGTAACAACTACTCTTCGCATATAAATCTCCTGTTTAAGACAGCGGCAAGGATGCCGCATCAATATGATGCAAATAAAATCCCGCGAGTTTTTGGAAGAAAAACTCGTCGGAGTACAAAAACACAAGGATGTGTTTTTGTACGACTTTATTATGACATTATTTCAAATTTTGTCATTTAAAGCAATAGGGAGATTTACGGGTTTTACTTTAGCACACGGCTGGCGTTTGCTACGGCAAGAATACATACTCCGACATCGCCGAAAACAGCAAGCCACATATTTCCTAAGCCGAATGCGTTTAAAAGCATAATCGCGACTTTGATTCCGATTGAAAAACAGATGTTCTGCCAGACGGCGTTCATCGTTTTTCGGGAGATTTTTATTGCATCAATAAGCCGGCTCGGCTTGTCGTCCATAATGACAACATCTGCGGCTTCGATTGCGGCATCACTTCCGAGAGCACCCATTGCGATTCCTGCGTCAGCACGAGCGAGGACAGGACTGTCATTAATTCCGTCACCGATGAAGAGTAAAGGGGAAGAGATGTTTCGATGCCGCTCAACATGACTGTTTTCGATGTCATTCTGAAGGTTTAAGTCCCCAAGAATCTCTTCTACCTTTCTTACCTTGCCTTCGGGAAGAAGATTTGCGTAAACCTCATCAATTCCAAGGCTTTCTGCGATAAGTTCTGCGCTTTCCTGCCTGTCTCCCGTGAGCATTACGGTCTTTTTGATTCCCAGCTTTTTGAGACTATCTATCGTTTGCTTAGAATCTTCTTTTTCCAGATCGGATATTACGATATTTCCGGCATAAAGTCCGTCCAGTGCGACATGAACAAGGGTTCCATTTTGCTCAGGGCAAATGCAGCTAATTGTGACATTTTCTGCTTCCATTAGCTTTGCGTTTCCAGCCAGAACAGTTTTTCCGTCGACCTTTGCCCGTATACCAAGCCCCGTAAGTTCTTCCGGCTCCAGAATTTTTAGGGCGTCACACAAAACGCAATGATGCGCTTTTTTCAGCGATTTTGAAATCGGGTGATTTGAGTAGCTTTCTGCGTGAGTCGCGAGCGCTAGCAGAGCATCGCTTGTAAATCCATTCGCAGGATTGATTTGTACGACATCAAAAATTCCTTTCGTCAGCGTGCCAGTTTTGTCAAAGACGGCGATTTTCGCTTTTGAGAGAACTTCGACGAAATTTGAGCCTTTAATTAAAACTCCAAAGGACGAAGCGCGACCGATTCCACAGAAAAAAGCGAGAGGAACTGAAATCACAAGGGCACACGGACAAGAAACAACGAGGAAAGTGAGCGCCCTGTAAATCCAAACAGACCAACCGTTATTCAGATATAAATCTGGAGCAAAAATCATCAGCGCAAGAGGCGGAATAAGGGCGACGGCAAGGGCTGCAAAACAGACAATCGGAGTGTAGACACGGGCAAAGCGGGAGATGAATTTTTCTGACTTTGCCTTGACTTCGCTTGCCTGCTGAGTCAGATTCAAGATTCTGCTTACGGCACTTTCTCCGTAGGATTTTGTCACCCGGATTTTCAGTAAGCCGCTTTGATTTATAAAGCCCGCAAGCACTTCGCTATGATTTTCACAGGAAACTTCACGGGGAAGGCTTTCACCTGTAAGGGCAGAAGTATCTGCGAAGGATTTGCCTTCAATAACGATTCCGTCAAGAGGGACCCTTTCCCCTGAAAGAACCTCGATAATTTCTCCGACCTCAACTTCTTCTGGTGAAACTACGAGAACTTTTCCGGCACGAAGGACATTCGCTTTGTCCGGGCGAATATCCATAAGGGCAGAAATCGAGTCACGGGAACGGTCAACAGCCTTATCCTGCACAAATTCTCCGAGATTGTAAAAAATCATAACGGCGACAGCTTCTGCAAGCTCCCCGACAAAAATCGCTCCGATTGAGGCGACGGACATCAAGAATTCTTCGTTAAAGACATTACCTTCGTGAATCGAATGAACGGCTCCCCTAACGACATCCTTTCCGGAAATCAAAAACGCAGTGAAATAAAGAAGGCCAGAGATAAGACGAGAAATATCAACAGAATAAGGCAGCCTTGCAGAAAAAGCCGACATAATCGCTGAATCACGGGCAAAAAGCGGAAGGTGTTCGATTAAAAGCGCCACGATAAAAATCACAAGAGAAAGAAGGATTTTTTTAACCGGAGATTCTTCGTGATGCTCAGGATGACTATGCTCGTGGTGGCAGTGACCGCAATTACAATGTATATATTCCATAAAAATTTCTCCTATTCTTCAATATGCTCAAGGCCAATATTCAGAATTTTTGAAACATGGTCGTCGGCAAGGGCATAAATCATTGATTTTCCTTCGCGCCGCACCTGAACCAATTTGCTCGCTTTTAAAAGCCGAAGCTGGTGGCTCACGGCACTTTGCGTCATCGAAAGAAGCTCGGCAATTTCTCCGACAGAAAGCTCCTTGTCCAAAAGGGCAAACAGGATTTTGATTCTTGATGAGTCACCGAAAATTTTAAAAAGCTCAGCCAAATCAAAAAGAGTGTTTTCTTCGGGCATTGAAAGAGCAAGCTGCTTGATTTTTTCGTTTAAAACATTTGAATAAGTGTTCATATATTTATGATAAAACAAGATATCCGAACTGTCAAGATTTTTATGAAAATAATCGCCTCAAGCGTTAATCAGCACAGCCCTATCTTAATCCTGCAAGAATTTCGTTTACAGCGTTTCGGATTTTTTTTAATGACTCACTGCCTGAAATTTCTTTTTTCTGAATAAAGCCGACCTCGTAGTAGCCAAGCGCATTTCCTGCAGAAAGACAGGTAAAGCCCTTGTCATACGGACCGTTCGTAAGAACTATGTGAGGAATTAAGCCAATACCGATTCCAAGCTGAACCAGCGCCATAATCGCTTCGTTTCCTTCTGTTTCGGCGGCAATCACAGGCTTTACATTGCGGCTTTCTATCCAGGCGTCAAAGCGCTCGCGGGCAAGCCCCGTTTTTGGCAGAATAAGCGGAACGGAAGAAACAATGTCCTGGGGACTGCCGGCGGATTTTTCGTAAGGACCTGCAATGCTTGCGGCAAAAACGAGTGGCGTTCGGTGAACGGGAATAGCGTCAAAGCCAGAAAGTCCGTTTTCTGGAATTGCGGCAACAGCAAGCTCCGCACGGCCTTCTTTTATGGCATTGATAGCTCCTGCGGGGTCTCCGGTTTCAATTTCGAGATGAATTTTCGGGTATTTTTCGGAAAGCTCTTTTAAAAATGGCGGCATAATTGAGTAGCAAGCCGTAACGGAAGCGTAAACCCTGAGCGTTCCTGAAACCTCGCCTGCCGAGGATTTAAATGAATTAAAAATATCCTCCTGCTCGTCAAGGCATTTTTTTGCAAAAGCGGCGAATTCCTCGCCCTGAGCAGTCAGACGCACCTCGCGGTTATTGCGTTCAAGCAAAGGAATGCCGGCCTCATCTTCGAGCCGTGAAATAAGCCTGCTTAAGGCAGACGGACTGAGATTAATTTTTTCTGCGGTATGAGCGAAATGAAGGCTTTGCGAGAGATTTAAAAACGCGTTGAGTTCAAAAAAATCCATAAATTTATCTTATCATTTTTTTACAAAAATATCTGAATTTTGAAAAAAAAACGCAACATTTTTCTAATTCCTATGTTATACTGTTAGAAACTTTAAAAACATTTTTCATTAGGAGGATTTAAAAAATGTTAAGAAGATTTGGAATCGCACTTGCTGCTTTGATGATTGGTGGAATGGTTTTCGCACAGGAAACTGCAGACCTTAAAGCTTCTCCTGCAAATGCCGGAAGCGTAAACTCTACTTATGAGTGGAAAGGCAAACCAAAGGGATGCAAAATTGGTGAGGATATGACTTACATTTCTAAGCCAACTGAAATTCCAGCCGGAATTGGTTCTATCAAAGGAACAAAATTCGAAATCATAAAAGGCGAAGCAAAATTCAAGACAGAAAACGGAATCACCGCTATCTACCACAACAACGGTTCAAGCGCAAACATCGAGAACATCGAAAAGAAAAAGAAGGCAGAATATGCTTTCACAATCGATGATGCTGCTACAATCGAATTTGGCGTTACTGGTAACGGTGGAGCTGAACCAAGCCGCTGCGTAGTTGTAAAACGCGGTGAAGAAGAAGTTCTTCTTGCTGTTGACAACCTCGACCAGGACAACCCTGTCAAAACAATCACTTTGGCAAATGCTCCTGCCGGAACATACCGAATTTTGGTTCAGGGCTCACGAATCGTAACAATCAAAGCTCACAACTAATTCCTAGACTTTGGAAGAATAGGAGATTGAAAGAGGGAAAGAAACCTTTTGAATAAAGGTGTCGTTCCCTCTTTTTTTTATGAAACAAAATAAGAGAACCTTTATTATCCCTTCCTTTTTTCACTATATTTTCCGATAATAGATATTGTATTTTTGTCAGGATTCTTCGCCTAAGGAAACACTGATTAATTCAATGGAGAATTAATCAGTGTTCTCTTTGAATGTTGCTAACTGTTCGTAACTCTTTTGGCAAAGCCAATCGAGAGTTACGACAGTTTGACGGGAAGCGCTGAGTAATCGCGTCAAGTGTTAATCAGC
>FLNY01003154.1_pt1 | contig 20885 bp, 24 predicted proteins | sample 1140381 | NCBI WGS metagenome assembly FLNY01 (sample SAMEA3878172, study PRJEB12797) | bioreactor metagenome | biome: Moose rumen | place: Sweden | collected 2011-10
GTGGCTTCGGAGGCCCCGGCCGGTTCTGATAGTCCGCTTATCCATAACACGAGGGGCGCTCTCTCCCACACAGAGCGCCCCTCGTGCTGTCTACGGGTATTCCGAACACTACAATATCTGTAGTTTCATGCCGATAGACAAGCCAAAAATATCTTTCAGCGGCACGCTGCCGTCTTGGAACTTGGCACGGATATAAAGGTCGCAGGAACTGACCTCGTAGAACAGCGTGACGCTCTTGGCATACTTTCGGCGATTGCCGGGAATCTCCCATGTGATGCGTTGCCCCAAGGCTACGTTCAGACGGAACTTCGTTGACATGAACTCATAGTACTTGTTAGGATAGCGGTTGGGCTGACTCTTCCAGAACTCATGACCGTAGACCGTGTTCACGTAGAGGCTCGCAGAGAGTGGTTCAATGCTCCATCCACTTTTCATGCCGATGCTCCATGGAATATAATTCTCTTTCAGCGTCGTGGTCAGTTTGCCTCGCGTGCTCTGATGTTGTGGGATATAGCCCCAAAGCAGGTGTGTCTCCCAGTGCTGACGGCCATAGCTCCAGCCAGAACCCGCAGAAAGCACGCCCATGTTGCCTGCATTCTGAACGACGAACTGATTGGGGATGAGCTGGGCCCACCGACGCTGACGCAGTTCGACACGATGCTTGTAGGCAGCACTCTCCTGACGACCCACATCGATGCTGTCTTGCGCAACAGCAACGACCGTCTGCACCAACAGGCCAATGCTAATAACGAATCTGCTCCATCTCATAGCCGTCGGGAGTTATAGTCATGATACGATAGTTACGATGCTGAGCGCAGTCGATGCCATAGAAGATAAGGTCGTCGACATAGGTCGCTTCAACAACGTCGTTGTGGTTATGCCCATAGATGCAGCACATCAGTCCAGGGAAGAAGTCGAGATAGCGTCGGAAGGCCTTGCACACATTATTATTAAATTGGTCGCTATAGGGTGGGGCATGCATCACGACGACAGTACGGTCAAAACGGGCAGAGTCCTTCGTCATCTCCACCTCCATATAGTCGAAGTTTGGCACAGCTGCCATATAGTCGTACTCCGTAGCGTTCGTGTTCAGACAGACGAACTTCACCCTCGAGACGATGAACGAGAAGTCCATCTTGCCATACATCACCCTGTACGTCTGGTCACCCGTACCGAGAAAGTCGTGATTGCCAATCAGAGCCACAAACGGCATCCGCAAATCGTTCAAGATGTCACGCGACCATTCAAATTCCTTCGTCGTTCCCGTATCCGTTAAGTCACCGCAATGCACTACGAAATCGACATGCCTGCGGTTCACGTCCGCCACCTCATCCCGAGCATCCGCATGCCACAGGTGCGTGTCGCTGATGAAAGCCACCCGCAGCGTGTCCTTGTCAGCATACGCTCCTTCAATCTTGGCCATGTTCGTCGAGTTCAGGAGGAGTTCCCCCTTGACATGCACATTATAGGGATGCGTCTGAAACGCATCGTCGCATGAAGACAATAAGCCTGCAAAAAATAGTAGGTACAGAAAGAGCCGCCTCGTCGTCAATCGTCTTTTTCTTATAGGCATCGTGTTTTCTTTTTGAGTGCAAAGGTACTACAAAAATCGCACACTCCGATGTCCTATACCTCCCTAAAGTTGTCATTCTTTGGGCAAAATCCCTGCCAGCCGAAACAATTGGTACGCTGGTGATACAGATCCCACTAGATGAAGTAGCCGTCGCTTAGGATGCTGGAACATCCTCCTCCTCAGTTCTCTCTCGGAGTCAAAGCCTTCAAAACAAAAAAGCGGCGCTGCCCCGATGTGGGTGCGCCGCTTAGCTGTTGGCTATTCTGCTTCCTCCTTGCGGTTGTCGATATTGTCGCCTTCGGTGGGCTTCATTTCTTCCTTGAAGTCGGTGATGCCGTTCTCGATGAGGATGTTGTACCACTGGATGAGCTTCTTGATGTCGCTGACGTGCACGCGTTCGCGGTCGAAGTCGGGGAGCACCTTGGCGAAGTATTCGCGCAGGCCGTCGCCTGAGGCTTTCTTGATGTCGACTGCGGCTTTCTTGCCCTCCTCGAGCGTCTTCAGATTTTCAAGCACGTTCATCAGGGGCACATCGTCAGCATCGGTGAACATGGCGATGTCGGCCAGCGACGTGATGCGGTCGGTGGCGAAGGCGGGTTGACGGCGATGCTGTGCGTCGAGTGACTCGACGATGAGGTTGTTCTTACCGCGTGAAACGAGTTTGTAGAGGCCGGGCTTCCCGGCGATGGCTAAAATTGTCTGTTGCATTTTCTTGTCTTGTTATGATGTTTTAATTGGTTTTAAGGTGTTGCTGAAGAAGTAGTTCACGGATCTGAGGGTCGAGCGGGCTCAGCCCGTCGTTGACAATCTCGAGGTCAGCCCGTCGACGGACGTCGTCCTGTGGCCACTGACGGGCTATCCATTCCAGGGCTTTTTCGCGCGTGATAGCGTCGCGAAGCATGATGCGACGGATGCGCACTTCCTCTGGGGCTGTGACGACGACGACGCGGTCGACGAGCCGGTCGAAGCCGGATTCATAGAGGATGGCGCACTCTATCCATCGCAGTCCGCTGGCCTCAAAATCTCGGGCCACGGCAGGATGGACGATGGCATCGACGGCCTTGGCGTTGGCTTCAGAGCGCAGCAGAAATGATGCAACGGCTGCTTTGTTGAGTCGCCCGTCAGCCTGATAGGTATCGGGTCCGATAAGCTCTGTGAGCTGTCGGCGCAGTTCGACGGAATGACGCATGAGCCGCTTGGCTGCAGCGTCGCAGTCGTAGATCTCAATGCCTTGCTCGGCCAGCAGGCGGCAGACGTAGCTCTTGCCGCTGCCGATGCCTCCGGTGATAGCTGTTTTCATGGGGTGGGGCGTTCTTCGATGAGATAGTCGACCTGCTGGACGTCGAGTTTGACACGTGAGATGTTGCTCGGCAAGCGCCGCAGGCTGATGTTGCACTTGGGCGATTGGCTCTTTGAGAACTCATCGTAGTCGGCCACGACGAGGAAGTCGTTGGCGGAGAGCTGCTGATAGCGCTTCATGCCTGTGACGAAGCGCACTTTCACTTTTGCAGGGAAGGTGCGAAGGATCTTGCCCTCGGGCATGTTGATGCCCACGACGGGGATGCCTTCGATGCTCTCCTCGGTGAGCACGTCGGTGATGAAGGTGAAGCAAACTTGTTCGGGGATGACCTTGACGCCGGTGAGCTTCTGCAGGTAGGGCTTCACGATGAGCGTATCGTGCCAGTCGGTGAAGTTGAACTGCTCGGTGTAGACAACGTTGATGCTGTCGAGCTTTTGGCGTGAGGCATAGATGGTCACGCTGTCGGGTTCGACGATGGTGTCGCTGATGAAATAAAGTTTCTCGGGCAACACCTGACCACGCATGCGCACGGGCACCTGCTTGCGCTCACCATAATTATAATAGAACACAAACTTCTCGGGCTTGATGCTGACAATCTTCGACGAGGCGGGAAGCTCCTTGCCGACGAGGCGCATCATGTCGCTCGTGCTGACCGAACCAGAGCCGGCCGAATGGGCATGGCGCGGGAAGTCGACGTTGACCTGATGGCGCTGTCCGCTGTAAAGAAAGCTGAGGAGGTTGATGCCCTTGTCGGCAACGGTGACACGGAGCGTGTCAACTTCAGGAGAGGTGATGACGGCGTTCTTCGGCACATTGACATAGCGCACCACAATCTTCACTTCCTGCTCCGTCGTCTCGTTGAGTGTGGTCAACAGCCAGAAGATGCCGGCGATGGCAAAGAAGAAAAGGAAAATCAGAAATTCCCTGTTAGCGCGGCTGAACAGGAAATGACTGATAGACTGAAAGAGAGTGCGCGTGTTCAAACTTGCTTGTTACTTGATGGGCTGGTTGGCCATATCCTTGAATACTGAGCCGCGGTCGACGGTTATGACCACGTCGCGGGCTATCTTCACATCGACGGTGTTCTTTGCGAGGTCGATGCCCTTCACGGTGCCATAGATGCCGCCCCCTGTGACGACGGGGGTGCCTTCGGTCAGTTCGTTCTGGAACTTCTGGATCTCCTTCTGCTTTTTCTGCTGAGGACGAATCATAAAGAAGTACATGATGGCGAACATGAGGATAATCATCACCCAGAAGCTCATCATGCTTCCACCTTGTGCAGCCTGTGCTGCTAAAAACAATGTTGTCATAATTCTTTTATATTATTAGTTTTCTTGTGGTTGACGTTCTTCGATGTGCTTCATCAGCCGGCCCGTCTTGACCAGATGGCGTGCAATGGTGTCGAGCATGCCGTTGATGTAGCCGGCGCTACGTGGCGTCGAGTAGTATTTGGCCAGTTCAACATATTCGTTGATGGTGACCGAGATGGGGATGCTGGGGAAGGTCATCATCTCGGCGATGGCAATCTGCATGATGATGACGTCCATATAGGCCAGACGCGAAAAATCCCAGTTGCGCGATGCCTCGCTCATGAGGCGCTGATAGTCGTCGGCATTGAGGATGGTCGAGCGGAAGAGCTTGCGGGCATAGTCCTTCTCCTCCTCGGAGTCGTATTCGGGCAGCAGTTCCTGCTTTGCGCCGTTCTTCTCGTCGAAGCGCTTGATGGTCTTCAGAACGAAGGTGTCGACAACCTCCTTGTCGTCGTTCCAGTAGAGGCTCTGCTCCTCGAGCAGGGCGTCGAGGTCGTCGTTCTCCTGGATGAGGGTGCGGTAGATGCGCCGCCACAGCTCGCGGTCGGTGCTGTAGTCGTCTTCCTCGTTGTCCAGATAGTCTTTGTAAATCTGGCTCTGCTCAATAATTTCAAACAGATGAGCCACGAACTCCGGCTCGTCAGCCCAGGTCCGCTTTTGCGTTTCCATAAAGTCGCTCAGTTGCTTGTTGCTCTCCAGCTGCAAGGCAAAGCGGTTGTCAGCGAACTTTCTTGACGGTTCGGGTGTGCCTTCCCTGCGGGCTTTGGCCTGGATGACCTCCAGGCGTCGTCTGGATTCGCGGGTGATAGCAACGATGAGCATCAGCAGTTGATTGTATAGGTCGTAGGCCTTTGAGAGACTGAAGAACAGTTCTTTCTCCGCTGAGTCGATGTTCTTGTTACCGTTTTGATAGTACGCGTAGGTTAACTGAACAATCTTAATTCTGATGATTTCTCTGTTAATCATACTTCCTGTGTATAATGTCATTATCGAGTGCAAATATAGGTATTTTTCTTTTATTGCGCAAGAAAAATGAACTCTTTTTGTATTTTTCCGCCGATTATTTTTCTTTTTTCAATTAAAAGTAGTACCTTTGCAGCGCTTTTTTCGTGTGATGGCGAATTAAGTGAACAAATATTCATTTATAATCAACTTAATTTAGAGTAACACAACTGTTATGAAAGAAATCAATGTCAGTGGTCAGAAGCGCGAGACCACAGGAAAAAAGGCTTCTAAGCTGCTGCGCAAGGAGGGACTGGTGCCCTGCAATCTTTATGGTGAGGTGAAGGGTGAAAACGGTCTGCCCGAGGCCCTTTCGTTTGCCGTTCCCGCTGCCGACCTTCGCAAGGTCGTCTACACTCCCCATGTGTATGTCGTCAACCTGAACATCGAAGGCCAGGAGCGTAAGGCTATCATCAAGGAGCTGCAGTTCCACCCCACTTCGGATGCCCTGCTGCATGCAGACTTCTATGAGGTGAACGAGACGAAGCCTATCACCATCGGTATCCCCGTCAAGGTGAACGGACTGGCTCAGGGTGTGCGCGACGGCGGTAAGCTGAACCTCTCGATTCGCAAGATCGACGTGAAGGCTCCCTACAAGCAGATTCCTGAAATCCTCGACATCGACGTTACGAACCTCGGCCTCGGCAAGTCAGTGAAGGTGGGCGACCTGCACTATGAGGGTCTTGAGCTGGCCACGCCCGCTCAGGTCGTCGTGTGCTCGGTGAAGGAGACGCGTGCTTCGCGTTCGGCTGCCGCTGCTGCTGAGGAATAAGCGCTTCAGACAGATGGACAAATTCTTGATTGTAGGTTTGGGGAATGTCGGCGATGAATACGACTTGACCCGCCACAACACGGGATTCATGGTATTGGACGCTTTTGCGAAAGCGTCCAATATTCATTTTGAGGATCGCCGCTACGGCTACGTCGCCGAGACTTCGGTGCGGGGCCGGAAGGTGTTCCTCCTGAAGCCTTCAACCTACATGAACCTGAGCGGCAATGCCGTTCGCTACTGGCTGAACAAGGAGAATATCGACCAGCAGCGCCTGCTCGTCATCAGCGATGACGTTGCACTGCCCTTGGGCGATTTCCGGCTGAAGGCCAGTGGCTCAAACGGCGGCCACAACGGTCTCGGTAATATCCAGCAGCTCATCGGGCAGCAGTATGCCCGCCTGCGCATGGGCGTTGGCAATGATTATCCCCGCGGCTCGCAGATTGACTGGGTGCTGGGGCGCTATTCTGATGAGGAATTGCAGCGCTTGCAGCCTTCTCTTGACTTGGGCGTCGACATTATCCGGAGCTTCGTGCTCAGCGGTATTGATGTGACGATGAACCAATATAATAAATTAGGTAAAGGACGAAACAAACAGCAGAAATATGACGACGAATGAGGCCCGTATAGACAAGTGGCTCTGGGCTGCCCGAATCTTCAAGACTCGCACCATCGCTGCCGACGCCTGCAAGAACGGCAGGGTAGGGGTGAACGGCGTGAACGTGAAGCCTTCGCGCATGGTGAAGGTGGGCGATACCGTGAGTGTCAGGAAACCTCCCGTGACCTATTCTTTCCAAATTCTGAAGACAATAGAACAGCGCGTGGGGGCCAAACTCTTGCCTGAGATTTACGAAAACGTCACGCCGCAGGATCAGTACGACCTGTTGGAGATGAACCGCATCAGCGGCTTCGTCGACCGTGCCCGAGGCACGGGACGCCCCACGAAGAAGGACCGCCGTGCGATGGATGCCTTTACTGACTTCGAAGGCTTCGACTTCGATTCATGGGACGATGAAGACTAACTAAACATAGAAGCAATGAAAACAATCAAGACGATTTTAACAATGGGCTTGGGAGCCGTTCTCGCTGCTTCCTGTCTGAGTAATGATGACCCTTATAATGCCGGTTTCGTGCTGGTGAAGCCTGCCAGTGGCGTGAGCTATCTCTTTGCCAACAACACGGCTGATTCGCTGGTGCTGTTCAGCTATGGCGACTGGGCCATCAGCAACTATAGTGGCTACAGCAACTCGTGGGTGACGCTGCCGCTCAAGAATGGCAAAGGCCAAAATATCTATGGCATGCGGGTTGAAATGACTCAGAATACGACGGGCGAGAGCCGCACTGCCCTCTTTAGCCTTGACGACACCTCTCATCCCGGTGATGCCAACTCGGCATTTGGCTTCCTGCAGTTTGCCACACGTGGCGACGGCTCTCTGGGAAATGCTGCCGACGTGAAGACCATCACGGGCAGCGATGGTTCCAAGATTGGCATCAACTACGACGAACAGCATCGTCCGACCTCACTGACGATGGTGAAGAACGAAACATCACTGTACGATCTCACCATCCGCTACAACGACCGCGACAGCATAATGTATGTCACGGAGAACGGCATCGAAATGGAATCGTACTTCGATAACGACTACCAGCCAGTCATCCTGCACTCCTCAACTGACACGGTCACGTATTCCACGCTCTATTATAGCTATATACCCATCAGTGCAAACAAGGCGTTCAACTACGAGCATCGCCGCAAGGATGCCTCGCGCAACATCTGCGTGCGCTACCTCTTCCCCGGGAACGGGGTGTCGCTGTCGCCTGACAGCCTGCACAATGCCGATACGCTGTCGTACTTTAAGGAAACTCAACTTGTTCGCAAGTTAGGCTTTGAATACGCTAATCAGGACAACCGCCGCCAGTCAGTCGACGTCAACCAGCTTCTGCTGGGCATTGAGGAGTGTGACCCTTATCTGCTTTTATCGTTTTATCGCTATTGCCGCAATACGAGCATCGTCAAGCGGGCACGTGACGAAAAGGGAGAAATCGCTGTCCAGGCCGACTTGAACGCAGACAAGAGCGTGAACCGACTGACAGTCGTAAACGACGGAGAGACAATTGTTTACACGTTTGAGTATTAAGTGATGCTACTGCAATTCCTGCTCATATTCGTTGGCGTTGCATTGGTGCTCTGGGGAGCTGATTGCATGACGGAGGGCGCTGCCTCTCTGGCACGCAAGCTCCGGGTGCCAGAGATTGTTATTGGTCTGACTATCGTGGCTGCCGGTACTTCTGCTCCGGAGTTGTTCGTCAGTGTCGTTTCGGCTTTGAATGGCACGCCCGACTTGGCCGTTGGCAATGTCGTCGGTTCCAATACGATGAATGCGATGATTATCGTCGGTGTGTCGGCAATGGTGGCTCCGATGGTGATCAGCCGCTCCACGGTCAGGTGCGACATTCCCTTTGCCGTCGTATCCTCCGTGCTGCTAATGGTGCTGTGTCTCGACGAGATGTGCAGTTGGTCAATCAGCGGCAACGCCATTTCGCGCATTGATGGCATTCTCTTGCTTGCAGGCTTTGCCGTATTCATGACCTTCGCTCTGCGTCAGGCTCGTCATGGCCAAAGCAATGAGCAGCAAGAAGATACGGATAGTCAGCAGATGCCTGTATGGCGGGGCTTGGCCTATGTCGCTTTGGGGCTGCTGTGTCTGGTTGTCGGCTCCAACCTCTTTGTCGATGCTGCCACGAAGCTGGCTCAGCAACTGGGTGTCAGCGAGGGCGTCATCGGACTGACGATTGTGGCTGGAGGTACATCGCTTCCGGAATTGGCCACGAGCGTAGTGGCCGCCCGCAAGGGTCAGTCTGCCATAGCAATAGGCAACGTCATTGGCTCCAATGTGTTCAATATCCTGCTGATACTGGGCCTGACGGCTGTCATCAGCCCGATGCAGATAGAAGGTATCACCCTTGTTGACCTGTCGGTCATGCTGGTGTCGGTGTCGTTGGTGTGGCTTTTCTCAGCTACGAAACTCACCGTGGCCCGTTGGGAAGGTGCCGTCTTGACTGGAGGCTACCTGGTCTATCTGGCATGGCTCATCAGTCAGTTATAATGGTTAAACAAACACAGGGGTGCTTGAATAACCCCCTATAACAAAACAAGACAATGGATACAAGAAAAAACGAAGGCCTGCAGCATCTTGGGCAGGCAACAACGTACTCACAGGACTATGCTCCCGAAGTGCTTGAGACTTTTGAAAATCGCCATCGCGACAACGACTATTGGGTGCAGTTCAACTGTCCAGAGTTCACAACGCTTTGCCCGATTACAGGCCAGCCCGATTTCGCAGAACTGAAGATTCTCTATATGCCCGATGAGCGTATGGTGGAATCGAAGAGCCTGAAGCTCTACCTTTTCTCATTCCGCAACCACGGCGACTTCCATGAAGATTGTGTCAACACGATTATGAAGGATTTGGTTCGCCTGATGAATCCCAAATACATTGAGGTGACGGGACTGTTCACGCCGCGTGGGGGCATTTCCATCTATCCCTATGCCAACTATGGCCGCCCGGACACAAAGTATGAGGCTATGGCCGAGCGCCGTCTGATGGAACATCAATGTGTCTGAGAGAAAGACCTATTCATCTTTCTTTTCTTCGTTCTCCGTTTCCGTGACCACACGACGCTTGTAGTAACCCTGCTCATGGTCGCTGAAGCGGAGAACCAGTGTGTCAGGGCTAAGCATCGTGATCTCCGCCGTGTCGCTGACCGTGATATGTCGCTGTTTGAGCGAATCGGTCATTGATGATTCCAGCACCAGCTGTCCGTTGTAGATGTGCCATTCAAAGTAGCGTGTCAGTTCTGGATAGACGACTTCTTCCTCTTCATCGGTCGTAGCAGCGCGATAGCCCATACCAATGGGGAAGGTCACACCCTCATTCTTCAGTTGGAATCCATATTCGCGCTCAACGCTGAGTAGAGCCTTCACGGAATCAGGCAACTCTGCCGTACGTACGCCTTCCATGTCGGCCCTTTCCCTCAAGGTCGGCAGCACCCGATAGCACCATTGTGCCTGCAGGTCCTCTGTGACGATGAGCAAGTCGGCAATCGTCGTGTCCGCCGCATTGCGTATGATGGCCAGCTGGTCTCCGATGAGAGGTCGCCCGAAGACACGGTGATGTCGGGTGGCATCGAGGATGTTCAGCGTGTCCGGGTCGGAGCCGTTGTAAGGCGAACGCAGGAACACCACAACCGTATCGTTGCAGCCGTCGCAGGCCAGACCGTAGATGGTGGAGTCGCCTTCGATACACGTGCTTGCAGTTGTCATCGTTTGTTCTGTAGAGTCAGCCTTATGCCCACAGGCGAAAGCTATCATGGAGATGACCACGAGGGTCAGGACATTTTTTGTTTTCATTGCTTCCGATGTTTAATTTGCGTGCAAAGGTAAGAAAAAGTTGTCAGTTTGAGTGGAACGTTGCGTCTGTATTTTCCCAAAAAAAGTTAAATACAAAAGAAATCCTGCCTGCGCCTTCCTGCTTCTTTCTTTTTTTATTACCTTTGCATGCAAATCAATTTACTAATAACCAAAAATGTAAACTATGGGAAAAAAGAAAATTAAGTTCAGTCTCGTCTACCGTGATATGTGGCAGTCGAGTGGTAAGTTCCAACCCCGTAAGGATCAGTTAGAGCGCATCGCTCCCGTCATTATTGACATGGGATGCTTTGCACGTGTGGAAACCAACGGCGGTGCTTTCGAGCAGGTCAACCTGATGGCAGGTGAGAATCCTAACGAAGCTGTGCGCGCCTTCTGTAAGCCTTTCAACCAGGTGGGCATTCAGACCCACATGCTTGACCGCGGATTGAACGCACTGCGCATGTATCCCGTACCCGATGACGTTCGCGAGTTGATGTACAAGGTGAAGCACGCTCAGGGTGTTGACATTCCACGTATCTTCTGCGGACTGAACGATACGCGCAATATCATTCCCTCAATCAAATGGGCAAAGGCTGCAGGCATGATTCCCCAGGCAACTCTTTGCATTACGACCAGCCCCGTCCACACGGTGGAATACTACTCGGCCATCGCCGACGAGGTGATTGCTGCCGGTGCTGAGGAAATCTGTCTGAAGGACATGGCCGGTATTGGCCAGCCCGCCATGTTGGGTGCCCTGACGAAGAGCATCAAGACAAAGCACCCCGACATCATCGTCCAGTACCACGGCCACTCGGGGCCCGGCCTGTCGATGGCTTCCATCCTTGAGGTGTGCAACAACGGTGCCGACATCATCGACACCGCCATTGAGCCTCTGAGCTGGGGTAAGGTACATCCGGACATCATCTCCGTCCAGTCAATGCTTAAGAACGAGGGCTTCGAGGTGGCCGACATAAATATGAATGCCTACATGCAGGCCCGCACATTGACGCAGGAATTCATCGACGACTGGCTTGGCCTGTTCATCAATCCCGCCAACAAACACATGTCGAGCCTCCTGCTCGGCAGCGGACTGCCCGGCGGCATGATGGGCTCGATGATGGCTGACCTGGGCCCCATCCAGACGATGATCAACAAGCTGCGCGAGAAGAAAGGCGAGTCGACCCTGACGATGGACGACATGCTCGTCAAGCTGTTCAATGAGGTGGAGTACGTATGGCCGAAGGTCGGTTATCCCCCACTGGTCACACCGTTCTCGCAGTATACGAAGAACATTGCCCTCATGAACCTCCTAACCATGGAGCAGGGCAAGGGCCGCTACGTGATGATGGACGATGCCATCTGGGGCATGATCCTCGGCAAGAGCGGCAAGGTGCCTGGCACCATCGCTCCCGAGCTCATCGAGCTGGCTGAGAAGCAGGGCCGTCAGTTCACCGACGCCGATCCTCACACCCTCATCCCCAATGCCCTCGACGGCTTCAAGAAGGAGATGGACGAGAACGGATGGGACTACGGTCAGGACAACGAGGAACTGTTCGAACTCGCTATGCACCCCGAGCAGTATCGTCCGTTCCGCAGCGGTCAGGCCAAGAAGCAGCTGCTGGCCGACATCCAGAAGGCCAAGGACGCCAAGCTGGGCGGCACGAAGATGAAGCCCGAGGAGCTGGCAGCCTTCAAGCATGCCAAGGCCGACGCACTGGTTTGCCCGTCAGCTGGTCAGATCTTCTACGAGTTCAATGGCGACGGCGAGTGCGCTCGCTGCATCGAGCCGTTCATCGGACAGACGTATGAGGAAGGCCAGACCTTCTGCTATCTCGTTGAGAAGTGGGGCGAAATCGTTCCCATCCCTGCAGCTCTCGGTGGCAAGCTCGTCGAGGTCAGCGCCAAGCAGGGTACCAAGGTCCGCAAGGGCGATACCCTCGCATGGATCGAGCGTCCCAACAAGGAGTGATAGTCTGACAAGTACTACCGGGAGGACAACGAACTGAGTTTGTTTCCCCATGGTGAACATAAAAAATCTGTAGCGCCCATTCGCGCTACAGATTTATTTTTTGATCAGACAGATAAGTGGCCGGAAGAAGGGCACAGAATTTGCTTATTCCCTGGTCTGAAGAAATGCCTCGGCGCGACGAAGGTCGTCGGGGGTGTCGATGCCGATGGTCTCCACGTCCGTGATGCCGACGCGGATGCGATAGCCGTACTGAAGCCAGCGCAGTTGCTCGAGGCTTTCGGCCAGTTCCAGAGGACTTTGCGGCAACTGAGTAATCTCGCGGAGCACACTGCGACGGTAGGCATAGAGCCCGATGTGCTTCAGGAATGGGAAAGAAGCGAGCCAATCCTGAGGCTCATGGCCACGGACGAAGGGAATGACAGAACGGCTGAAGTAGAGGGCATAGCCACGCATGTCGCACACAATCTTCGGCGAATTGGGGTTTGTGGCAGCCTCCATTGATTCGAAAGGCTTGCCAAGGGTGCATATTTGAGCTTCAGGGTCGTCAAAGAGCCGTTTGATTGTCTCCAGTTGTGACTGATGAATGAACGGTTCGTCGCCCTGCACGTTGATGATGACGTCGGCATCAGTCTGCAACAGTTCGGCTGCCTCCTCGATTCGGTCAGTGCCGCTCTTGTGGTCAGAGCGGGTCATGACGGCTTGTCCGCCGAACAGCTTGACCGCCTCCAGGATGCGCTGTTCGTCGGTGGCAACATAAGCCTCACCGAGCACGCTCTCCACTTGTTCGTAAACACGCTGAATGACAGTCTTTCCGCCCAGCATGGCCAGCGGTTTGCCCGGAAAGCGCGTCGATGCGTAGCGGGCTGGGATTATTCCGACAAACTTCATCATCAATACTATAATTTTTCGACAAAGTTACAAATAATTCTTAATTCTTATTCCTTATTCCTTAATTTTTTTGCCAGCCTGCCTTTTTTTTTGTACTTTTGGAGTTCCAAAATGTAAAGATATGAATATCCGCAGACACATTATAACATTATTACTTATTACAGCCTTGCCTTTTACAGCTGACGCACAGAAAATCTCGCTCGGGTCGTGCACCACGAAAGACGGTGGCAGCTACAACGGCGAGATGGCTGCCGGCAAGCCTCATGGCAAGGGCAAGACCACCTGGCAGAACGGCAATACCTACGAGGGGGAATACGTGAAAGGCCACCGCGAAGGCTATGGCGTCTATCAGTTCAGCGACGGCGAACGCTACGAAGGACAATGGTTGCTTGACCAGCAGCATGGTCAGGGCACCTATTACTTCCAGAACAACAATAAATATGTCGGTCTCTGGTATCGCGACTATCAGCAGGGCAAGGGCACCATGTACTACTTCAATGGCGATGTCTACAACGGCAACTGGCGTGAAGACAAGCGTGAGGGGAAAGGGCTCTATACCTTTGCCAGCGGGGCCTACTACAATGGTGAATGGAAGCAAGACAAGAAGAACGGACAGGGCTTCTTTGACTGGGCTGACGGCTCGACCTACGAAGGACAGTGGGTGAACGACCAGCGCAACGGCAAAGGCACCTTCAAATATGCCAACGGCGATGTCTACGTAGGACAGTGGCAGGCTGACCGCATGCACGGCAAAGGCATCTACCGGTTCCAGAACGGCGACATCTACGAGGGCGACTATGAGAACGGCATGCGCACGGGCACGGGCATCTTCCGCTATGCCAACGGCGATAAGTACAGCGGTCAGTTCCTCAACGGCGACAAGCATGGACAGGGCACCTTGGTATGGAAGAACGGCAACACCTATACGGGCCAGTGGCAGTACGACCTGCCGAATGGTCGCGGCAAACTGACCACCAAGCAGGGCGACCTCGTGGAAGGCCAGTTCAAGAACGGCCAGCCGGAGGGCGAGTGTATCGGCCACATGGCTGACGGTTCCCGCTTCAAGGCAAACTATAAGAGCGGTCAACGTCACGGCAAGGCCATCGAGGAATCGAAGGACGGACAGCGCTTTGAGGGTAGCTATGCCAATGGCAAGCGCGATGGCGACTTCGTAGAGAAGGACCGCAACGGCAACGTCACGGCCAAAGGCACCTACACGAACGGCCATCGAAAGTTGAACTAACAATAAAACACATAAGCTCTATGATTATCGACACAATTGAAAACCTCGTCAAGTACGAGTCGGTCAATCCGCTGTTCAAGCAGGTCGTGGAATTCATTGCTACTCACCGGCTTGAGGAACTCCCCGAAGGCAAACATACCATCCAAGGCTCCGATCTCTTTGTCAACATCACCACCGCCAAGGGCAAGGCTCCTGATGAGGCAGTCATTGAGACCCACAAGCGGATGATCGACATACAGATTCCCCTCGACGGTTCAGAGACCTATGGCTACACGCCGCTCTGCCGACTGCCTGACCTGCCCTATAACGACGAGAAAGACATCACCAAGTATCCTGACCTCATTGCCGAGAGCTTTATCGATTGCCAGCCGGGCATGTTTGCCATCTTCTTCCCTCAGGATGGCCATGCGCCTTGTATCTCGATGATGCCCGAAATCAAGAAAGCGATATTCAAGGTTAAAGCATAACAACAGCTATGGCAACAAAGAAAACTGTCAAGGCTCCGAAGGTGGAGCATATCGGGCTCGTGAAGAACGACTCATGGCTGGAACCCTTTGAACCGGCTATCCAGGGACGCCACGACCACGCCCAGTGGAAACTGAATCAGCTGACACGCAACGGTCGCAAGTCGCTCAGTGATTTCGCCACCGGCCATCTCTATTTCGGTCTTCATAGGCAGACGCGCGGATGGGTGTTCCGCGAGTGGGCACCGAATGCCACCGACATCTATCTCATCGGTGATTTCAACGATTGGAAGGAGGACGAGCGTTATCGCTGCAAGCGCATTCAGGGCACGGGCAACTGGGAACTGAAGCTGCGCGACAAGGACCTGAAGCACGGCCAGCTCTATAAGATGAAAGTGAAGTGGCAGGGCGGTGAAGGCGAGCGCATCCCGGCATGGTGCCGCCGCGTCGTCCAGGACGAGCAGACGAAGATATTCTCAGCCCAGGTGTGGAATCCCGCTGTGCCCTACGTGTGGAAGAAGGCAGGCTTCAAGCCGAAGAAGTCGCCCCTGCTCATCTATGAGTGCCACGTGGGCATGAGCCAGGATTCAGAGAAGGTGGGCAGCTACAACGAATTCCGCGAGAATGTGCTGCCGCGCGTGGCCAAGGACGGCTACAACTGCATTCAGGTGATGGCCATCCAGGAGCATCCTTACTACGGGTCGTTCGGCTATCATGTGTCGTCGTTCTTTGCTCCGTCGAGTCGTTTCGGCACTCCTGAGGAACTGAAAGCACTCATTGACGAGGCCCATAGGCTGGGTATCAGCGTCATCATGGATATCGTCCATTCGCACGCCGTGAAAAACGAAATCGAAGGTCTCGGCAATCTCGCCGGCGACCCCAACCAGTTCTTCTATCCCGGTGAGCGTCATGAGCATCCTGCTTGGGATTCGCTCTGCTTTGACTACGGCAAGGACGACGTGCTGCATTTCCTGCTTTCGAATTGCAAATACTGGCTTGAGGAATTCCGCTTCGACGGTTTCCGCTTCGATGGCGTCACCTCGATGCTCTATTATAGCCACGGCCTCGGTGAGGCATTCGGAGACTATGGCGACTATTTCAACGGTCATGAGGACGACAATGCCATCTGCTATCTGACGCTGGCCAACAAACTGATTCATGAGATGAATCCCAATGCCATCACCATCGCCGAGGAGGTGAGTGGCATGCCGGGACTGGCAGCCAAGTTTGAGGATGGCGGCTTCGGCTTCGACTACCGCATGGCCATGAACATTCCCGACTACTGGATCAAGACCATCAAGGAACTGAAGGACGAGGATTGGAAGCCGAGCTCGATTTTCTGGGAGGTGAAGAATCGCCGTCCGGACGAGAAGACCATCTCATACTGTGAGAGCCACGATCAGGCCCTCGTCGGCGACAAGACCATCATATTCCGTCTCATCGATGCCGATATGTACTGGCATTTCGCCAAGAAGGACGTCAACGGCGTGGCTGAGCGAGGCATTGCTCTGCACAAGATGATTCGTCTCGTCACCCTCGCTGCCATCAATGGCGGTTACCTTAACTTTATGGGCAATGAGTTCGGACATCCCGAATGGATTGACTTCCCACGCGAGGGCAACGGCTGGAGCCACAAGTATGCCCGTCGCCAATGGAATCTCGTCGACAACAAAGATCTCTGCTATCATTGGCTGGGCGACTTCGACCGCGAGATGCTGCGTGTTGTGAAGACGGTGCGTAACTTCCAGGACAAGCCCGTTGTTGAAATCTGGCACAACGACGGCGACCAGGTGCTGTGCTTCATGCGCGGCGACCTGATCTTCGTGTTCAATTTCTCGCCCACGCAGTCGTTCGTCGACTACGGATTCCTCGTTCCGACAGGCAGCTACGATGTGGTGCTCAACACTGACGCAAAGGAGTTTGGCGGCAACGGTCTAGCTGACGACTCCATCACTCACTTCACCAACTACGACCCGCTCTATGTCAAGGATCGCAAGGAGTGGCTGAAGCTCTACATTCCCGCCCGCTCAGCCGTAGTCCTGAAGAAGAATTGATTTTGCGCTATGCACGATTACGACCCGCATAAGAAGAATGGCACCATCACCGTACGCGTGATGTGTGCCATTGTCTTCTTGTGCTTCACATTCCTGTGGCTCTATAATTTCCAAGCTGATGTGCTGGCCGTCGCCCAACATGTGTTGAGTGGGGGACAGACTCATTACGACCGCACCGTTGGGGCCGTCATTATCACGTTTGTTCTCCAGTTACTGCAAATCGGCGTTTACTCCGTCACCCGATTGGCCCGCCGCACACATGCATTGACCTACTTGCCGTCGATACTCTTTCTGACTATACTGAGCGACATACCACCGACCATCGACCAGCACTTCTCTTTTGGGGCCTGGATGTGGATTGTTCCGATAGTGCTTGTTGCTTGGGCAGTCGTTGTCTGGCTGGCACGTCATGTCCTGCCTTTCGAGAATGACGACAAGCAGCCTACTGGTATCTTCTCAAGACGCATGTGGCTCAATCTTCTGCAGATGGTTGTCATGATGCTCGTCGTCGCATTGGTCGGCAATTCCAACGCTGTTTTCCATTTCACTTCACATGCCGAAACCTCGCTGTTGAAAGGTGATGTTGAAGAAGCCTTGAGGGTGGGGGAGCGCTCTTATGAGACCGACGAGAACTTGACGATGCTCCGTATTTATGCGTTGGGCCGACATGGAGAACTGGGCGATCGGCTTTTCTACTATCCCGTCGTAGGCACCAGTGCCGACATGCTTCCGCTGAAAGGCAGTCGTGCCCGTCTGAGGCTCCTGCCCATCGACACCATCTGGAAAGCATTTAGGGCACGTCCTGTCTACAAAGTTGAGACGCGGCAGTTCCTGCACGCCCTGTCGGTTGACAGCGTTGTTCGTCCGATGTTTGCTGACTATATTCTCTGTGGTCAACTGATCGACCGCGACCTCGAGGCTTTTGCTGAGACATTGCCAACGTATTACCCCGACAGTCTTCCTTTGCCGCGCTTTTACCGTGAAGCCCTGGAATTGCATGCTCTTTTGCCACACGACACATTAGAAGAACCGTCACGCGGCACATACCGTTTCTATTATTATCAAGACAAATAAAAAAGAATCGCCGAAAGCTTTGTGCCTGCGGCGATTCTAATTTAAGAGTTTAAGAGTCGATTTTGCTTACTCGATGACTACAAGGGCGTCGTCTTCCATGACACTCTCGCCGACCTTCACGCAGATGGCGGTCACCTTTCCCGACTTTTCGGCTTCAAGGGCATTGGCCATCTTCATGGCTTCAAGCACGACAACAACGTCGCCTGCCTGTACCTCGTCGCCGACGGACACCTTGATCTCGGTGATGACGCCAGGCAGAGGAGCCTTCACGGCATTGTTGGTGTTTACGGCAGCCTTGTCTGTTGCGGGAGCGTCGCCTTCGGCAGCTGCCTCAGCAGGCTTACCGAGCACGGGCTTCTTCTTCTCGGGCTCCGGTTCCTTCTCCATCTCGACCTTGTATTCTTCGCCGTTCACGCAAACGGTCACGATGTTTTCCTCGATGTCGCCAACGGCAACCTCGTACTTCGTTCCGTTGATAGTATACTTGTATTCTTTCATTTCTACTGTTTGATTTAAGGATGAGCTGTCATTGTGAGTGAATAGCCATTCCACTGGGTGGGATGCTCCTGAATCGTAATGAATCCCGGCTCCACGTCGTGGACGTTATTGCCCAGATGCTCATGCAGTGCAAGAGCAATGGCAGCATAGATTTCATTCTTCATACGCAGGTAGTTTTTTGTGGATTATGTTATTACATCGGGATGTTACCGTGCTTCTTAGCGGGCAGGGCATCGCGCTTGGTAGCAAGCTGAGCCAGACCGCGGCAGATGCGGAAGCGCGTGTTGCGCGGTTCGATAACGTCGTCGATATAGCCATACTTAGCAGCCTGGTAAGGATTGGCGAAGAGCTCGTTGTACTCGTCCTCCTTCTCAGCGATGAATGCCTTCACATCCTCGCCGGCTTCCTTCTTAGCCTTGGCTTCCTTAGCATACAGCACGGCAGCGGCGCCGCTGGCACCCATCACGGCAATCTCAGCCGAAGGCCATGCATAGTTCAGGTCTGTGCGAAGCTGCTTGCAGCCCATCACGATGTGCGAGCCACCATACGACTTGCGGAGCGTGACAGTGATCTTGGGCACCGTAGCCTCACCGTAAGCATAGAGCAGCTGTGCGCCGTGTAGGATGACGGCGTTGTACTCCTGACCTGTGCCGGGCAGGAATCCGGGAACGTCGACGAGCGATACGATAGGAATGTTGAATGCGTCGCAGAAACGTACGAAACGGGCACCCTTGCGCGAAGCATTGACGTCGAGCACACCAGCGTAGCTCATCGGCTGGTTTGCCACGATACCGACACTCTGGCCGTTGAAGCGGGCGAAACCGACGATGATGTTCTTTGCGAACTTAGGCTGCACCTCGAAGAACTCGCCGTTGTCAACCACGGCACCGATGACCTTATACATGTCGTAGGCCTCGTTGGGGTTCTCGGGGATAATCTCGTTCAGGGAGTCCTCCATACGGTTGATGGGGTCGTCGCACTTCTTGCGAGGAGCCAGCTCCATATTGTTTGAGGGGATATAGCTGAGCAGCATCTTGATCATCTCGAGACCTTCCTCCTCGGTCTTGGCAGTGAAGTGGGTCACACCGCTCTTCGTAGCGTGTACCGATGCACCGCCCAGATGCTCCTGGTCGATGTCCTCACCCGTGACGGTCTTCACCACCTTCGGTCCGGTGAGGAACATGTAGCTGGTGTTCTCCATCATCAGCGTGAAGTCGGTCAGGGCGGGGCTATACACTGCTCCACCGGCGCAAGGACCGAAGATACCGCTGATTTGGGGAATCACACCCGAGGCAAGGATGTTGCGCTCGAAGATTTCAGCATAGCCGGCGAGGGCGTTGATGCCTTCCTGAATACGAGCACCGCCCGAGTCGTTGATGCCGATGACGGGAGCACCCATCTTCATGGCCATGTCCATCACCTTGCAGATCTTCTGGCTCATGGTCTCTGAAAGCGAGCCGGCATGAACGGTGAAGTCCTGAGCGAAGACGAAGACCAGACGGCCTTCAATTGTGCCGCTACCGGCAACGACACCGTCGCCGGGGAACTGCTTCTTCTCCATGCCGAAGTTGTGGCAACGATGCTCCTTGAACATGTCGTATTCTTCGAACGAACCTTCGTCGAGCAGCATGTCGATACGCTCACGTGCGGTGTACTTGCCGCGCTCATGCTGTTTCTGAATGGCTTTCTCACCACCACCGAGACGTGCCTTCTCGCGATTCTCGATGAGCTGTTTAATCTTATCTAACTGCTTTGTCATTGTTTTATTATTACTATTTTAGTATTTAATATGATCCAACTTGCTTAATCACTCGGGGTGTTCGCAAAGTTCGGTAAGGATACCGGCGGTTGACTTCGGATGCAAGAAGGCGATGTTCAGGCCCTCAGCACCGCGACGGGGCTGCTGGTCGATCAGACGCACGCCCTTCTCGCTCACCTCGGCAAGTGCGTTAGCCACACCGTCCTCAATGCAGAATGCCACGTGGTGCACTCCCTTGTTGCCCTTGTCGAGCCACTTCTGAATAGTGCTCTCAGGTGATGTGGGCTCAAGCAGCTCGAGCTTCACCTCGCCGCACTTCAGGAAGGCTGTCTTCACCTTCTGGTCCTCGACAACTTCTACTGCATAACACTTCAAGCCAAGCACATTCTCAAAGAACGGGAGGCTTTCTTCAATGCTCTGGACGGCAATGCCCAGATGCTCAATGTGTGAAATCTTCATATCGTTTAAAGTTTAACGTTTAAGAAATTTGCTGCAAAGTTACATATTTTTTCTCATTCTGCCAAACTTTACTTGTTTATCTTTGTTAAACAAATCCCTGATGATGAACAAA
>FLNY01003804.1_pt1 | contig 20870 bp, 15 predicted proteins | sample 1140381 | NCBI WGS metagenome assembly FLNY01 (sample SAMEA3878172, study PRJEB12797) | bioreactor metagenome | biome: Moose rumen | place: Sweden | collected 2011-10
GTAAAGGCAGCCCAAATTCTAATTGCGCATCAGCTTCACCGTACGCTGCCGCCCTTGCCACGTCCAAGTGACGATGTAGAGCCCATGGGGAAGGTCTGACAGCGAAGTGCCTTCAGAAGCCCTGAAGCTACGAAGCAGACGTCCATTGCCGTCATAAACCTTAGCTGTGAAGGCCAACTGCGAGAGGTCGTCAGCACCAAAGTGCAGACGTGCGCTTAGCGGGTCATAGGCCAAGGCATAGTCTATATCAGCAACAGAAATACCATCAGGTTCGGGTTCAGGATTGGGATCAGGCTCAGGTTCGGGTTCAGGATCGGGATCAGGCTCGGGTTCGGGTTCAGGATCAGGCTCGGGCACCTGCCCCACCTCTTCGATACGCCATAGACGATTATTAGAAACGGCATCACGTTCGTTGCTCGTGTAGCTGAGCACAGGAGTGCCGTCTGCCGCATTTCCTCCGCTGAGGTTTGCAGCGTGCTCCGAGAAGCGGTTTATGAGGTTGAAGATTTCACCATCTTGCGCCACGATGTGCCACTGCTGACGAACGTCCAGCGAATCACCCTCGACGAGGTTAAACTGAGTTCCTACGAGTGTAGTTGCTGTCGGCTCTCCCTCTGTCGGGTCGTTCAGCGCTGTATTCGTCAACACATTAATAATATAATGGTAGCCGTTGGCAAGCGGATAGATGCGCCACTGCTGACTAACGGCTTCTTCGTTGCGCCCGTTGCAGACGATGGCGTTTGTCTCAAGATCGACATCGAAATAGGTTGAAGTTCCGACATTGCTTATTGCATAATAGAGCAGTGAATCTGCCGGGAAATTAGGAATAATAGGTTGCGGATCGGGGGCGGGGTCTGGATCGGGGTCAGGGTCAGGAGAAGCTTTGTAGTTAAACTCTTCAGAGAGGAAACTCAGGTGGTTGTGGATATAATCCTTGAGGTCTCGGACATATTCCCCATAAGTGGAATAGAGTACACGCTCGCGCAACGTTCCCGTTCTAATGCCCCATCGCTCGTAGTTGAGCTGTTGCGAGGCGTCGATGAGAGTCGTCAGGCTGTCGATGCAGTCGTAGAGATAGTCCTCCATTCCTCCATCGATGAGCTCGCCGTAGCGCTGCTCGACGAGGCTGACGAACCACGGGTCGGACCACATACGCTGCACCCACGATTTCACATTACCATAGCTTGCATTACGCATCAGCTGGCGTTCCGTATCGCTGCTGCCTTCCCACCGGTTGGTGCGGTTGTCGTTGTTGTAAGCTATATCATAGTCCCAGAGGGGACCCCAGAAGATATGGTTGTCCTGCTGGTCTTTGTAGAAATATGTGCTGTACATTCCGTCGACGTTGCCGCTCATCTCGGTGCAGAGATACCAGTTGGCGAGCGAGGCTGAGTCGACGTATGCTCGGTAACCGTCTTCAGGATCATCGTAGGCATCGGAAAAAAGCCTGTTTTCGAAATCAGCGATGAACGAGCGTGCGTAATCCACTTGACGCTGGTCGAGTTCGTCGGCATCGGGGTAATGAATGCGCACTGGGATGCCGTAGGAGGTGTGGAAGCCGTCGGGCGGCAGGTAGGCCTGTGCGTCGTTGTCCCAATAGTCGTAGGTATGGAAATCGCCCGAGCCGTCGGCTTCGAAGAGGTAGCCGCCAGTGATGTCGGCTCCGTCGGGCAGTGGGAAGTCCTGCTCGGCGATGTCTACTCGGTGGGCTCTCACGTCGATTTGGTCTGAAATCTGATAGTTGCCCACGTACTGGTCGTTCAGTGTGAGGTCAACGAACTTAGCGGCCGGATTAAATTTCAACCCGGCGCGCTCTCCCATAGCCATCGTCACGGCATTGCGGATAAGAGTCTTGTCGCCGTGGTTGGCCAGCAGCGTCCATTTCTTGGTCTTGGCATAACCTTTCCCAAGGAATTTTTCCTTTTGCTTGAATTTCAGCTTGTATGGTTTCTTGGCCAGCCCCCAGGTGGAATTACCTCGTCCGCGCACCTGCAAGGAATCGTAGAAGGCGACGCTGTCCTGCTCGTCGACGTACCACAGACGTGCCAGCACATACTGCGTCTTGCTGGTTATGGCACGGCGGTTGAAAGTCTCGAGATAGACGTGCGGCAGGTTGGTCAGCCGGCAGACATCCTTAATCGAAGGGTCCACAGGATCAGGGGCATCGGCAATCTTCTCGAGGCGCCAGATAAACTGAGGCGTCAACGAGTAGTCGGCGTTCGGCAGGCCGTCGCCGGTAATATCCCCAGCTACTGTCCAGAAGCAGGTGGCTCCCCACGACTCCGGCGCACTCTGAGCGTTGGTGCATCGCACGGCGTAAACATCACCTTGCTTGTACCACACCTGCCCCTCATAGTTGTCGCGGGCAAGGCTTGCATTCGTACGTATGTGGCCCTCGTGGTACATATATTCTGTGAGGCCTCCGCCGCAGTCGGGGTTGGTGAAGTATTGGTCGAACTGCCATCCGGGCGAGCGGAAGAGGCCGTCGCCCTCTACGCGACGGAACTTAAAGTGGCCGGCGGCAGCCTGAGAAGCCACAAGCCATCCGTCGTCACTGAGATAGTAGCGCGTGCTGCCCTCTGAGGTACCATCGTTAAGCGTGTAGATAAGGTATGTGGCATCTGCTTCTATAGCAGCATTTGCGGCTTCCCACTGTTGGTCGGTAACCTCCTGAGCCACGGCCTGAAAAGCCAGGGCCAAGAGCAAGAGAACGTCAAAAATCTTTTTCACTGCTGTATGTCTTAATTTAATTCTTTATATCCCAAATCCTAATCTCTAATTCCTACTTATCCTTATGGAAGAGGATAGCACGGTCGCGTGCGAGTGCTGCGGGCGCCCAATCGTCGGGGATGAAACGCCAGTTCGTACGTGTCCGCGGCGTTATGACTCCGCGCGAACGTATTTGCTCGATGAGATGGTAGCGCAAGTCGTGGTCCGTGGAAGCTACTACGCGCGAAGGTAGCTCAGCCAGCGGTATACCCGCGCCGCGCGTCAGCAACTCACCTCCGCCATTTCCCCGATAGCTGTTGATGGCTACGAGGTAGTCCTTGTCCTCATCGAAGGGCGAACCGTCCTCCATCGCGAGTATCTTCACCTTCTGTCCGTCGGGCTTCGAGGCATCGACAGTATAGTTGATGCCAGCTGCCGAATCGAAGTTGAAAGCCATATTCTTCAGCCCGAGTCGCGTACCGCCGTCGAGCACGCTGTCCATGAGCATGATATGGTCGGCGGGAGAGGTCATAGTGTTGCACCAGAGGTCGTAGCTCATCTCCAGAGCATCGTGCACCTCGCGGCCGCTGAGGCGCATAGTATACAGAAGGTTCTCGTACTTGTAGAGTGCAAACATATCCGTGACGTGAGTCATGCCTTTCTCAATCGTGGCGTCAAAGGATAGCGGAGCAGCAAATGAGATCTGTGCTCCCTGGCTGAGGTCGAGCTGAAGGTCGTGGATGAGGTCCATGAAAGCCGAAGGTCCGAAGAAAGCGTCGCGCTCGTGCACGGCAGAGGCAAAGACGCCCACTTCCTCCTGCATGTAAGCCTCCACTTTTTCATCCGCCTCGGGGAACCATGCGTCGGAGACATAAGCTGTGAAGTCCTGGCTGTCTGTGCCCTGCAGCGCTTCGTCCATATCCTTGGCGCCGAGCAGTTTGCCCTCAACAGTCTTTTCCACTACGCGCCCGCGCCCGTTCTTGCGCAGGCTTATGTCGACCTGGCAGAGGCATTTGCCTGTGCTCGTCGGTCCTATGGCAATTATGCTGTCGCCCGAGGGGGTAGCCACTCGCTCCATATTGCGGCGATGGTCGTGGCCGTAGAGTATGAGGTCGAAGCCCTCAACCTGCTGAGCCACTAAGCGCGCCTCGTTCTCGCAGTAGTCGTCAGTCTGTATGCCTCCGGTCTCGTCGATGCCTGAGTGGAAGAGGCCTACGATGAGGTCGGGCTTCTCGCGCTTCTGAATTTCTTTCATCCAATGCCTTGCTGCCGACACCATATCGTCGAAGCGAAGTCCTTCCCACAGCTTCTCAGGCACCCAGTTGGGGATGGCAGGAGTTATGAGCCCGAGCACGGCAATTTTCACGCCCTGCCGCTCTATCATCTGGTATGGCTGCAAGTAAGGCTCACCCGTCTGCTTATCAATGATATTGGCACCTAAGACCGGGAACTGGCACTGGCTGATCCACCGGTCGAACACTCGGCGTCCGGCTTCGATGTCGTGGTTGCCTATTGCTGCCACGTCATAGCCTGTACGGTTCATGGCTTGAGCCACGATATGCTCGGCGACGGTGTCAACGAAATTATAGTAGTAGGCAGCGGGATGCCCCTGAAGGTCGTCGCCGCCGTCGGTCAGGATTACGGCCTGGCGGCCCATCTGTTGCCTGCAGAGTTCTGCATAAGCTGCTATTCGGGGCAGCGAGTCGAGCACATGGCCATGCACATCGCTGGTATGCAGAATACGAAGGCTGATCGTCTCGTCTGGTTGCGGATTACACGCTGTCAAAATCATAACTATAGCTGCCAATGGCGCAGCAATGTACTTATTCATATCGGTTTATTTATCTTTAATATATATTCCTTAGGCCTTTCGCCCAAAACCCTTAGGCCTTTCGCCCAAAACCCTTAAGCCTTTTGCCCAAAACCCTTAAGCCTTTTTGCCAAAACCCTTAAGCCTTTCTCCCCGCCCTCTTGAGGGAGGGGTCGGGGGTAGGTCTCAAGCCTTTCTCCCGCCCTCTGGAGGGATGGGTCAGGGGAAGGTCTCAATCCCTAATCTCTAATCCCTAATCCTTAATCCCTAATCCCTAATCTCTAATCCCTAATCTCTAATCCAAGCCCAATGCTTACGCCCTGCGCCTTGCCACTCGCTCCTCGAAATCAGCACGGAAGCTGTCGCCGATAGGCAGCTCGGAGCCGTCGGAGAGAGTGACCCTCCCCTTGGCGAAATGCGCTATCTTATTGATGTTGATGACATACGACCTATGGATTCGCATAAAGCGTTCGGGCGGCAACTGCTCGCACAGGCGCTTCATCGAGAGCAGCGTTATCATCGGGCGAGGCGCCGAGTCGACGTACAGCCGCAGATATTCGCCCATAGCCTGCACGTAGCGGATATCGCGCAGCTGCACGGCATGCGTACGGTAGTCTGCACGCACGTAGAAGACCTCGTCGCTGCCGCTCTCTGACGAGGGATGGCTCTGCGCCTCCTGCAGCGCCGAGAGCTGCTGCTTGCGCTCAATGAGTCTGTTGACGGCACGCTGAAAATCATTAATGCTATAGGGCTTGAGCAGGTAATCCACGGCCGCCACCTTGAAACCCTCGAGGGCATACTGCGAATAGGCCGTAGTGAAGACTACCAGTGGCGGCGTACCGTCGTTCATCAGCGAATGAACGAAGTCCAGACCGCTCAAGTCGGGCATGTTGATGTCGCAGAAGATGGCATCCACCTCCTCGCGGGCAAGCACGCCGGCGGCCTCGACGGCGCTCTGACACTGTGCCACCAGCGACAACTCAGGCACACGACCTATATAAGCCACCAACTGTCGCAGGGCCAGCGGTTCGTCGTCTATGGCTACAACTCTTAAACTCATTGACTTAGAAGCTAATTAAACTATTCATACTGGAGGATGCCCCCTCAAGTTTCAACGGAATATCAAGAATCACGGAATAGACGTCGTCGGTCTCCGAGATATCCAGCGTGTGGTTGCCCGGAAAAAGCAAGTTAAGGCGCTGGCGCGCGTTGCGCAACCCCACCCCACCCGAGCTCTCGGCCAGCGGCTGACTGTGGGAGTGCTTGCTGTTCCTGCATTTCAGGCGCAGGCGCCCCTGCTCGGTGCGTATGCTGATGTCTACGAACGAGCTGGCGACGTAACTCACGCCGTGCTTGAAAGCGTTCTCGACGAACGTGGCCATGACCAAGGGCGGTATTCCCGCCGTGGGCTGCGAGAGCTCAACGTCGAAGCGCACGTCGACATCGTCGGTGAAGCGGATGCGCATCAGCCGGATGTAATGCCCCAGGAAGTCCACCTCGCGCTGAACGGGCACATACTGGTGGTCGCCCTCGTAGAGCACGTAGCGCAGCAGGCGCGAGAGCTCCACAATGGAGTCCTGTGCCTGCTCGGGGTCGATGGCGATGAGCGCATGAATATTGTTGAGCGTATTCATCAGAAAGTGCGGGTTAATCTGATAGTTCAGAAAAGCCAGCTGCTGCTGAATGCGCTCATATTCCAACTGCTGCTGTAGTTCGTCGCGGTGCTTGGGCATACATCCTATATATAATATAAGCGGGGCAAAGATAAGGATAAAAATGAAAAATGTAAAAGGAAAAGAGAAAAAAGCTGAAAAGTATGAAATCTTTATTCTTTATCCCTATTCTCTAATCCCTAATCTCTAATCTTTTCTTACCTTTGCAGCAAACTTTGAAACACTAAACAACAGAAAAAGAAATATGAATAGCGAATGGTTTGAATGTAAAGTCCGCTTCGACAAAACAATGGAGAACGGACTGATGAAGAAAGCGACAGAGACATACATGGTAGACGCCCTTAGCTTCACCGAGGCTGAGCGCCGCTTCATTGAGGAGATGACGCCCTACATCAGCGGCGAGTTCACCGTGACCGACATTAAGCGCGCACGCCTCTCAGAGATTATCGAAGCGCCCGGAGCCGATGCCGACCGCTGGTTCAAGGCCAAGATTGCCTACATCACGCTCGACGAGAAGAGCGGAGCCGAGAAGCGCACCAACCATCTCGTGCTCGTACAGGCCACCGACTTCCGCGATGCCCTCAAGAACCTCGACCACGGCATGGAAGGCACCCTCGGCGACTGGGTCATCGTCAGCATAACCGAGACTCCCGTCATGGACGTATTCCGCTATAAGAAAGTCGAAGAATGATTGCCGAAGAAATACGCCGCATCACGGAAGCCCTGCCTCGGGGCGTGCGCCTTGTAGCCGTGTCGAAATATCACCCTGCCAGCGCCATACGCGAAGCCTTCGCCGCCGGTCAGCGCCTCTTCGGTGAGAGCCACGCACAGGAGCTTCAGCGCAAACACGCCGACCTCGCCGAGCTCGAAGCCGAAGGCTTGGAATGGCACTTCATCGGGCACCTGCAGACCAACAAGGTGAAGTACATAGCGCCATACGTAGGGCTGATACATTCGGCCGACTCGCCACGCCTGCTCGAGGAAATCAACAAGCAGGCTACGAAAGCCGGCCGCACCATACGCTGCCTCTTGCAGCTACACGTTGCCGAGGAAGAGACGAAGTTCGGCTTCACACCCGACGAGGCTCTCGCCTACCTCGACAGCGGCGCCTGGCAACAGCTAAGCGGGGTGCAGCTTGCAGGCGTCATGGCAATGGCCACCAACACCGATGACAGCGCCCACATACGTGCCGACTTCCAGTGCGCCCGCCAGTTTTTCGAGCGCGCCCGCCGCGACTACTTCACAGCCCCCGCGCCCCAGCCCCCCACTTTCACCGAACTCTCCATGGGCATGACCGACGACTGGCACATCGCCGTCGACTGCGGCTCGACACTCATACGCATCGGAACACAAATCTTCGGACGACGCGAATATATCTGAACGCACATCTTGCCTGAACACTACCGAAATTACCGACCACACTACCAAAATTTTTGCCTGGATTGTTCCATTTTTCCACTTACTTGAACATTTCTGCTTAAATCAATACTTTTTGCTCAAATTATTTGCGAGTGTGCAAAAAACGCCTTACCTTTGCACACGATTTAGGGTTTTGTGCAGTATGGAACCCCTTAAACAAACGAATATTCAGATCTCATACTATGAGTTATCAACCTAATTTTGAGTGCCCTAGCCTCAATCTGCTTATTCAGAAAAGTATTGAAGAACACTGGGACCTTGACGCTCTGACCGACTACGGAGCACAGACTTTCCGCTACAAAGATGTAGCCCGAATAATCGAAAAAGTTCACATAATCCTCGAAGCCTCCGGCGTACAAAAAGGAGACAAAGTGGCCATCTGCGGGCGCAACAGCGCTCGCTGGGGCATAGCTTTCCTGGCGACGCTGACCTACGGCGCCGTGGCAGTGCCTATCCTCCACGAATTCCACCCCGAGCAAATCCACGACCTCGTAAACCACTCCGAGGCCAAGCTGCTCTTCGTAGGCGACCAAGTATGGCCCAAGATTGATGCCGACAAGATGCCTGGACTCGAAGGCGTGTTCTCCAACTCTACCGACGAATACAAAATCCTCGTCGCGCGCACGGATAAAGTAAAGTACGCGCGCGAGAACCTCAACCGGCTCTTCGGCGAGCGCTACCCCATGAACTTCCGCGCAAAGGACATCAGCTACCACGTTGACAAGCCCAACGAACTGGCCGTGCTCAACTACACCAGCGGCACGACATCGAATTCCAAAGGCGTAATGCTGCCCTACCGCGCCCTCTGGAGCAACGTCGAATTTGCAAACGAAGTCTACCACGAACACGTCAACAAAGGCGACAACGTCGTCAGCATATTGCCCACGGCACACATGTACGGCATGGCCTTCGAATTCCTCTACGAGATGTGCATGGGCGCCCACGTCACCTTCCTCGGCAAGACACCCTCGCCTACCGTGATGCAAAAGGCTTTCGCCGACCTCCGCCCGAAGGTGATTATTGCAGTACCCCTGCTCATCGAGAAAATAGTCCGCAAGGCCATCTTCCCGAAAATCAAGGCACCTGCCATCCGCCTGGCTCTCATGACCCCACTGCTGCGCGACCGCGTCAAGCTGAACATACGCCGCAAGATGCAGAAAGCCTTCGGCGACAACTTCTTCGAGATCATTGTCGGCGGAGCTGCCATGAATCAGGACATAGAGACTTTCCTCAAAGGCATCGGCTTCAACTACACCATAGGCTACGGCGCCACCGAATGTGCTCCCATTATCTGCTACGCCCCATGGAACGAGTTCCGCAAAGGCTCATGCGGCAAGGCTGCGCCACGTATGGAGGTACGCATCGATAGCCCAGACCCGCAACACGTCCCCGGCGAGATTCTCGCACGCGGCATGAACGTCATGCTCGGCTACTACAAGAATGACGAAGCAACAGCCGCAACCCTCGACAATGAAGGCTGGTACCACACGGGCGACCTCGGCATCATCGACGCAGAAGGCAACGTCTTCATCAAAGGACGCTCTAAGAACATGCTACTCGGCGCCAACGGACAGAACATCTATCCCGAGGAAATAGAGGACAAACTGTCGTCGCTGCCATACGTCAGCGAGTGCGTCGTCATACAGAAAGGCGACAAACTCTACGGACTCGTCTACTCCGACCCCGACGAAGTGAAGAAGGGCGGCCTCAGCCCAGCGGCCCTCGAGCAGCAGATGGACGCAAACCTGCAGGAGCTCAACCAGATAGTGCCCGTTTACGCCCGCCTGCAAGCTCTGAAGATGATGCCCGAGGAATTCGAGAAGACACCAAAGAAGAGCATTAAACGCTATAAATATATGAACTATGAAGTCTGAAGAGCCCCTTCCCAATAGTTTCAACGCCTGCGTGCAACAGAGCCTGCAAAAATTCTGGAACTTCGACGGCATGAGCGACTACGGCGTACAGACGTTCCAGTTCAGGGACGTGGCACGCGTCATCGAGAAGCTGCACATCATCTTCGAGGCATCAGGAATAAAGCCAGGCGACAAGATTGCCATCTGCGGGCGCAACAGCGCACGCTGGGGCATGGTCTTCTTCGCGACCCTCACCTACGGAGCCGTTGCCGTGCCCATCCTCCACGAGTTCATGCCCGAACAGATTCACGACCTCGTCAACCACTCCGAGGCCAAGCTCCTCTTCGTAGGAGACCATGTGTGGCCCAAACTCAACGCCGATCGCATGCCGCACCTCGAGGGCATCTTCGGCAACAACACCGAGGAGTTCAAGCTACTCGTAGGGCGTACAGACAAAGTGTGCTACGCCCGCGAGAACCTCAACCGACTCTTCGGCGAGCGTTTCCCACGCAACTTCAGGCCCAACGACATCAGCTACTATGCCGACAGCCCCGACGAGCTCGCCGTGATCAACTACACAAGCGGCACCACCTCCAACTCCAAAGGCGTCATGATTCCCTTCCGAGCCCTTTGGAGCAACTACGCCTTCGCCGTCGAGGTACTGGGCCCGGTCATGGGTCCCGGCGACAAAGTGCTGTCGATGCTACCCATGGCTCACACCTACGGCATGGCCTTCGAGTTCATCTTCGAATTCCTGCAAGGAGCTACCGTCTATTTCCTCTCCAAGACGCCTTCGCCTGCCGTGCTGCTAAGCGCCTTTGCCGACCTAAAGCCAAAACTCGTCGTTGCCGTGCCGCTCATCATCGAGAAGATCGTGCGCAAGGCCGTCATACCCAAACTGCAGACGCCCGTCGTCAAACTCGCCCTGCACACACCCTTCCTGCGCGACCGCGTGCTGGCCGAAGTGCGCACCAAGCTGCAGCAAGCATTCGGCGGAAACTTCATAGAAATCATCGTGGGCGGAGCAGCCTTCAGCCAAGACATAGAAGCCGTGCTCCACGACATAGGCTTCAACTACACCGTGGGCTACGGTACCACAGAATGTGCACCCATCATAGGCTACGCCCAGTGGGACACCTTCAAACCCGGATCCTGCGGGCGACCCGTAGTCCGCATGGAAGTGCGCATCGACAGCGACGACCCCCAGAACGTACCAGGTGAGATTCTCGTACGCGGCATGAACGTCATGCTCGGCTACTACAAAAACGAAGAGGCCACACGCCAGGCTCTCGACGCCGACGGATGGTACCACACCGGCGACCTCGGCGTGATGGACAACGAACAGAACATCTTCATCAAAGGACGCCTCAAGAACATGCTCCTCGGCGCCAACGGACAGAACATCTACCCCGAAGAGATTGAGGACAAGCTCGGCTCGCTGCCCTTCGTCAGCGAATGTGTCGTAATCCAGAAAGGCGAACACCTCTACGGACTCGTCTATTCCGACCCCGACGAGGTGCGTGCCGCTGGGTTCTCAGAAGCTATGCTCGAGGCGCAGATGGAGGAGAACCGTCAGGAGCTCAACCGCCTCGTGCCCCCCTACGCTCGCCTCCACGCCCTTCGCCTCGTGCCCGAGGAATTCGAGAAAACGCCCAAGCGCAGCATCAAGCGCTACAAGTACCTCGACTACGAAGTCTGACAAACACAACGTATAATTCAAAAATAATCAAAGTGTTATTCTTATCTCACTTTTCATTTATCAAGGTAGACTATCCGGCCATGATGCTGTGTATAGCTACTAATTATTAAATCTTTAATCATTTACAACTATGGGATTTCTTCTATGGATTCTCTATGGCTTGGCAGCAGGCGCATGTGCCTCATGGCTGCTCGGTTCAAGCCATGAATGGTACTGGAACATCATCATCGGTATCGTTGGTAGTGTAGTCGGCGGCTTTGTCGCAGGTCTCTGCGGCATCAAGAGCGACAACTGGTTAGGCTCCTTCATCATCGCCGTGATAGGTGCCGTCATCTGCCTCCTCCTCTTCAACTATTTGGCATAAGACCCGCCTGCTAATCCACAAAAAGCCCCTCTCCCCAAAACCACCGGGAGAGGGGATTTTCTCTTTCCGCCCATCTCATCTTCACACAAGCCGCCAAGATTCGTCACTTTCCACTTTTCATTTTTCATTTTTCATTTTTCATTCTTCAATTTTCACTTTCACTCCCCTATCATCCGCAGAAACACGTCTTCGCTGATGATGGCTATGCCGAGCTTCTGGGCTTTCTCGAGCTTGGCGGGACCCATATTGTCGCCAGCAAGGATGAAAGAGGTCTTGGCAGAGATTGAGCCAACGTTCTTGCCGCCGTGCTGCTCGATGAGGGCTTTGTACTCATCGCGGGAGTGGTGGGCGAAGACGCCGCTGATGACGATAGACTTGCCAGCCAGGCGGTCGCTCTGCTGCAAGAGGGTTTCTTCGGAGAGCTGCAACTGCAGACCATAGCCGCGCAGACGCTCCACGATGCGGAGGTTGTCGTCGTTGCGAAACCATTGGATGACGCTCTCGGCGATGGCCGTTCCTATGCTGTTGATCTGCAGGAAGTCGTCGAGCGAAGCCTGTGCCAAGGCATCGATGCTCTTGAAGTTGCGGGCCAGCGTCTTGGCCACACTCTCGCCTACGAAACGAATGCCCAGGGCGAAGAGCACGCGCTCGAAGGGCACCTGGCGTGAGTCCTCAATGGCCTTGACGGTCTTGCGAGCCGAACGGATGCGAGAGTCGTTGGCACCGCTCAGCTGGTCGACCTGGAGATCGTAGAGGTCGGCGTAGTTGCGGATGAGTCCACGGTCGTAGTATTCCTCAATCGTCTCAGGACCTAAGGTATCAATATTCATAGCCCGCCTACTTACAAAATGCTCGATGCGCCCCTTGATCTGCGGTGGACAACCGCTGTCGTTGGGACAATACCAGGCTGCTTCGCCTTCATAGCGAACCAGTTCGGCCCCGCACTCGGGACAACGGCTGATGAATTCAACCTTCGGGCCGCGGGGCAGATGAGCGAAGGCTTCGTCTACTGCAACAATTTTGGGGATTATCTCGCCGCCTTTCTCCACGAGAACATGATCGCCCACGTGCAGATCCAGCTGAGCAACGAAGTCGGCATTGTGGAGCGTAGCACGCCGCACAACGGTGCCCGAAAGCTGGACGGGGTCCATATTCGCTACGGGCGTGACGGCGCCAGTGCGCCCTACCTGGAAAGTAACCTCGCGCAAGACGGTTGATGCTTGCTCGGCCTGGAACTTGTAGGCGATGGCCCATCGTGGGCTTTTCGCCGTCATACCCAATGTCTGCTGCTGTCGGAGGCTGTTCACCTTGAGCACGATGCCATCGGTGGCTACGGGCAGGTTCTTGCGCTCGACGTCCCAGTAGTCGATGAACTCAAAAACCTCTTCAATGGTGCTGGCCTTGCGCATGTGGCGGCTGACCTTGAAACCCCAAGAGCGCGCCGCTTCCATATTCTCGTAATGGCCGTCGGCAGGCAGTTCTTCGCCCAAGAGATAATAGAGGTATGCGTCCAGCTTACGCTTGGCCACTACGGCCGTCTGCTTGCTCTTCAAAGTTCCGCTGGCAGCGTTGCGTGGGTTGGCAAAAAGGGGCTCTTCATCGGCCTCGCGCTCACGGTTGAGCGCTTCAAACGAAGTCCAAGGCATAAGCACCTCGCCACGTATCTCGAAGCGCCGTGGCCAGTGAGTGACAGCTGGTGCGGTGAGGGCCTGCTGCTCTGGCGCTGCGGTGTTAGAGGCGCTGACGCGCCAGTGTGAGTTATCCTCGTCGAGCCCGAAGAGGAGGGCCTGCCCATCAGCGCCGACGGCCGGAGCATCAGCCTCAACCGGAGCTGGATCAGAGAGCTGCAGGGGTATAGTGCGAATGGTGCGGATGTTAGCCGTAACATCGTCGCCACGCACGCCGTCGCCGCGGGTGACGGCGCGAACGAGCCGGCCGTCCTCGTAGACGAGCGAGATGCTGAGGCCGTCGAACTTCAGCTCGCAGCAGATCTCAAAGGGTTCGCCTGCCAACCCTTCGCTGACGCGCTCGTAGAACTGGCGCACCTCATCGCGATTGTAAGTGTTTGCCAGCGAGAGCATAGGATACTGATGCTCTACGCTTTCGAACTCATTGCTCAGGTCGCTGCCCACGCGCTGCGAAGGCGAGTTGGGGTCGAAAAGCTCGGGGTGGCGCACCTCCAGCTCCTGCAGTTCGCGCAGCAGTGCGTCGAAGTCCTGGTCGCTTATGGTAGGTGTGTTGAGGACGTAGTAATTGTAGTTGTGGCGGTGCAACTCAGTCCGAAGCTGGGCTATGCGTTCTTGTTCAGTCATCTGGCTATTAATTTTGGCTATATTAATTATTTTTGGCAATAACATGGCAGTTGACGCGAAAGCCCCATAGGGGTGACAGGATTCAGGCAGCACTGTGGCGCAGATGTCTTAAGCGTTTTGCTTGTTCGCTCGCGACCGAACAAGCAAAAGTCCCAGTCGTATTTCGCTACGCGCCCAGTCGTATTTGCAGTTTCAGCTGGTTGCAGTTGCCGATCAGACAAGTCGTTTCTGGCTTTACGCCCAGGGTATCCGTTATCATGACCTCCGCTGATCAGGGTCAACTGATATATTATTGCCTTAATTTTTGTGCAAAGATAGAGAATAAAGGGCAAAGAGAAAAGAGAAAAGAGAAAAAAGTAAATTAAAAAGGAAAAGAGGAAAAAGTAGAATTAAAAAGAAAACCGAAAAATAACCTTTTCACATTTTACATTTAATATTTTGCGGTTTCAAACAAAAAGCTTACCTTTGCGCCGTCGATTGACTTAAGTATATTTTCTTTATTCGTAGAACTCTTATACACATTAATAAATATAATGAATTTCATAAGCCAACACCTGAAAACACTAAAACCGGCCGCACAGAAGACTGCTGCCCTCTACGCTTTCATAGGGCAGGACGTGAAGGACGACGACCTCGTGCAGCTCTCGGTCCACGGCACATGCCTCATGGGCGAACTGCCGTTACTCACCGACGAGCTCATCCGCGAAGGCTATGTCGCCCATATCGCTGCTACACACTTTGCTCCCGCCCAGACCATCATACGCCCCCAGCGCTACGGCGAAGTGCTCTGCTACGTTCTTGACGAGCACCCCGAATGGCTCGACGAATTTGCAGAGTGGCCTCTAACGAGCTATCCCGCCTTCGTGGAGCTGCGTCAAGCAATACGTCTCTGTCACGCCGGCAAGCGCCCGCAACCCATGGTTCTCGACAGCGCCCTGCCGCCCTACCTGATCAGCCTGGCCCACGACCGCCGCTTCACGCCGCTGCTGACGATGATTCGCGACCTCGACTTCGTTCCTTTTATATCTGCGACGTTACGAAAGTGGATGAAAGAGGATTTCTCAGACCCCGAGGAGATTGTCCGGCGCCAGATGGAGATGCGCCGCTTCGACGCAACCGACCCCGACATCCGCCAGATGAAGGCACTCATCGACTACTACACCTTCGTCATGAAAGGCGTCTATACGCCTCCCACCAGCATACGCATGACCTACCCCGACTACCTCTCGAAAGGCGTCCACGCCATGGCCCACGGTAAGAGTGACCTGGCGCTGAAGGTCTTTCAGGAAGCGCTTAAAGCTCAAGCCGGGAAGAACAAAAGCCCCGAGGCCTTCCTCACCGATGGCATCGCGGCGTTCTACTGGGTCATAGCCCTGTGGACCTCTAAGCCCAGCGACGTACGCTCGCGCCTCGAGGAATTCGTGGCCCACGCCAAGGCTACCAACCTGCGGCGCGTAGGGGCTGCCGCCCTGCTGGCCGACACGCTTGCCAGCCCCACACAACGAGTTGACATGGATCTACTGTCGAAGCTCATCTCGCCCGACAGTCTTGCCGAACGCGAATATGCCATGCAACAGCAAGTCGCTATGATGCTGGCCGCACGGCTCACGGGCATGGACATCAGCAAGAACTTCGCTCCGCAGGCCGCCTTCCTGCGCCACGAAGCATCGGAATACATAACCCACAACAAATACGAGAAGAAGCAGCTTGCAGCCGCTTTCGGCAAGAAGCCTGTCTCGACACTGGCCAAGGGCAAGGAACCCTGGGAAGTGATGGTGGACCGCCTCATCGCCAGCGAAAGCCAGCGGCGCGAGAGCAACGGCGACGCCGACGAGGGCGAGTTCCGCGTCATGTACATAATCCTCAGCGACGGCGAGAGCGTAGAGCTGCGCGAGCAGAACCGCCTGCGCGACGGCCGCTGGGGCAGCGGCAAGCAACTGCCATGGAACAGGTTCATAACGGGCATCGAGCCCTTCATGGACCGCACCGACCAGGCCATCGTAGCAGACATACGCTTCCTCGGCGTCTCGCGCCTGACGGTGGGCATCATACTCCCCCACCTCGTAGGTTCCGACCGCGTCTACACCGGTGAGCAGACGCCCTACCGACGAGTGACTATCGACGAGCAAAAGCCTTACGTCATCATCGAGCATAATGCAGAAGGAGGCTTCCAGCTCCAATCAAACGTAGTTTTCCAGGACTTGATATCGCAGACCAGCGTCTACCACCGCGAGGATGAGATGCACTATATCTATTTCCCCATGGCCGAGCACGAACGGGCTGTGCTGCAGGACCTCCTCTCCGTCACCGACTACCCTGCCGCCGCCGAGGAGAAGCTGAGGCAGCTACTGCCGCTGCTGCAATCGGTAGTGGATATCCACAGCAGCCTGCTGCCTGAAGAGCAGGAGGCAACGGCAACCGACGTGCAGACGACGATGATCCTTCGCCTCACACCAGACCCCTCCGCACAGACGATGTTCGATGCATACGTGCTCGTGCGCCCGCTTCAGGGCGGCCAGATGGCTATGCCTCCGGCTCAGGGCGACAGCGTCATCGTAGACCAAAACGAGAACTCACGACGCATCCGCGTTCAACGCGACATGGAGGGTGAGGCTCGCAACCTCAATGCATTGCTCGAATTCTGCCAGACACGCGACATAGAACTCTCACGCACCCTCAACGCACACCTGACGACGCCACAGGTGCTTGAACTCTTAGCCTTTGCCAGCAGCCACCCTGAAATATGTGCCACCGAATGGCCCGAAGGCGAACGGCTGCGGATGCGAACGCCCAAGAAAGGCGACTGGAACATCAGCCTCACACATCGTGGCCGCTGGTTTGAAATCGAGGGCGATGTCAAACTTGACGAAAACACGATTATCTCTGCCGAGCAGATTCTGAAAGCTCTCGCTGGCAGCCACGGAGGCTACGTACAACTCACCGAAGGCGACTACCTATGGCTCAGCCAGAAACTGAGGCGGCAGCTCGACACCCTCGAGAGCCTCTCGACAACCGAGAACAACCATCTAGCAATATCCACCCTGCAGACCAGCCTGCTGGCCGAGATCGTCAACGGTGAAATCGACATTCACCACGATGAGGAGTTCTTCAGTCTGAAGAACCGGATTTCCGAAGCCGAAGAGGCCCAGCCCGACGTGCCGACAGAGCTTAAGGCTACGCTGCGCCCCTATCAGCTTGAAGGTTTCCAGTGGATGATGCGACTGGCGTCCTGGGGCGCCGGAGCCTGCCTGGCCGATGACATGGGTCTGGGCAAGACAGTGCAGACGATAGCGTTCCTGCTGGCTCATGCCAGCGAAGGCGCAGCCCTCGTCGTGGCACCAGCCAGCGTCGTACCTAACTGGCGCTCTGAGCTTCAGCGCTTCAGCCCCTCGCTAAACGTACAGATCCTGGCCGAGCAGCCCGACCGCAAGGCTGCCATCGACAGCGCCGGCCCCTACGACGTAATGCTTGCCTCCTACGGACTCCTCTCGCCCCTCCAGGACCTCGTCTGCGACAAGCAATGGGCCTCCATCTGCCTCGACGAAGCTCACAACATCAAAAACAGAGGCACCAAGACCAGCGCCGCTTGCATGCTACTCAAAGGGCGCTACCGCATAATCCTCACCGGCACGCCCGTGCAGAACCATCTCGGGGAACTCTGGAACCTCTTCCAATTCATCAACCCCGGACTGCTCGGCAGCTACGAGCAATTCCACATGAAATACATACAACCCATCGAGACGCTCCAGGACGGTGAGCGACAGCAGCAGCTACAGGCGCTCGTCTCGCCCTTCATGCTGCGACGCACCAAGCAGGCCGTAGCCAAAGAGCTGCCCGACAAGACCGAGATATACCTCGACGTAGAACTCACGGCCGACGAGATGGCTCTCTACGAAGTCATTCGCCGCGAAGCCGAACAGCGTTTCAAAGAGTCGGGCGACAAACTCAGCGTCAACACTCTCGCTGAGATTACACGTCTCCGGCAAACGGCCTGCACGGCCGAGCTCACCGACCCCACCTGGATTGCAGGCTCAAGCAAAGTCAATGCCTTCATGGAGCTGGCTGACACTATCGTAGAAGGCGGCAACAGCGTCCTCGTATTCAGCCAGTTTACCTCCTTTCTGCAGATTGTGGCACGCGCCTTGAAAGAGGCACACATACCATACCTCTACCTCGACGGCAGCCTCACCATCAAGCAACGCGAACAGTGTGTCAACGACTTCCAGCGCGGCAAGGCGCCCATTTTCCTCATCAGCCTCAAGGCAGGTGGCGTAGGTCTGAACCTCACTGCTGCCAACTACGTCATACACCTCGACCCATGGTGGAACCCGGCCATAGAACAACAAGCCACCGACCGAGCCTACCGTATCGGACAAACCCAAGCCGTCACCGTCTACCACCTTATCAGCCACCATACCATAGAGGAAAAGATCATTCGACTCCACGAATCCAAACGAGCCATCTCCGACAGTATTCTCGAAGGCGCCGAGCGCAACTTCAGAATCACCGCACAAGACATGCTCGAGATGCTGTCTAACCAATGGTAGGCATGCCCTCTACACATTAAACGCTAAACAATATTACCACGGGCAAGGCCCGAATAACGCTATGCGCATAGATATCATTACCGTCATCCCCGAGCTCATCGAAGGCTTCCTGCATGAGAGCATACTGGGCAGAGCTCAGAAGAAAGGGCTCGTAGAAATCCACCTGCACAACCTGCGCGACTACGCCGTGCGTAAGGACCGCCGCATCGACGACTATCCCTTCGGGGGCTTCGCCGGCATGGTCATGCAATGTGAGCCTATCGACCGCTGCATCAGCGCCCTCACCGCCGAGCGCCACTACGACCAGATTATCTTCACCACGCCCGACGGCGAACAATTCTCGCAGCCCATGGCCAACGAACTCTCGTTGTGCGAGAATATCATCATCCTCTGCGGACACTACAAAGGTATCGACTTCCGCATACGCGAGCACCTGATAACCAAGGAAGTGAGCATCGGCGACTACGTCCTCACCGGAGGCGAGCTCGCCGCCGCAGTCATGGCCGACGCCATCGTCCGTATCATACCCGGCGTCATCGGCGACGAGCAGAGCGCACTCTCTGACTCCTTCCAGGACAACCTGCTCGCAGCGCCCGTCTACACACGCCCCGCCGACTACCGAGGATGGCCCGTGCCCGACATCCTCCTCTCGGGCCATGAGGCCAAGATAAAAGAGTGGGAACTGCAGCAGTCGCTCGAGCGCACGCGACGCCTCAGGCCCGACCTCCTTGCCCCCAAGTGTTAAAAAAGCCCAAGAAAACGGCCTCATATAACCACCCTTACGGCAAAACGATTATCTTTGCCCACACAAAACCCTCAAGAACATGGCAGATACCGATAAAATGCATCTCTTCATCATAGCCGGATGCAACGGCGCGGGCAAGACGACAGCCTCATTCACCGTCTTGCCCGAAATGCTGGGGTGCCGCGAATTTGTCAACGCAGACGAGATTGCCAAGGGACTCTCGCCCTTCAATCCCGAAGGCGTAGCCATACAGGCCGGGCGCCTCATGATTGACCGCATCATCCACCTCCTCAAGGAGGGCGAGACATTCGCCTTCGAGACGACGCTGGCCACACGCTCATACGTCAAACTCATACAGCGCGCGCAGAAACGAGGATATTTCGTCACTCTGCTCTTCTTCTCGCTCTCCTCACCCGAGCAGGCCGTGGCTCGCGTGGCCAAGCGCGTCAGCCAGGGCGGCCACAACATCCCCACCGATGTCATCCTACGACGCTACGATGCCGGGCTGCAGAACTTCTTCCAGCTCTACATCCCCATTGTAGACTACTGGACACTCTACGACAACTCTGCCATCCCTGGCGAAAAGGTGGCCTACGGCTGGCGCGACGGACGCACCAACATAGTAGACCACACCAAGTACGAATTCCTCTACAACCAATACGCTAACACTGAAGACCATGAGTGACAATGACATAATGATTATGCAGCAGCGCATTGACCAAGGCATTGCGCTCGCACAACGGCGACTCGTTGAACGCTCACGTCTCTTCCACACAACGCTTGTCGTATGCCGGGAAGGGCACGTCGTCGAACTCCTCCCCGAAGAACTCTGAGAATTTAAAAACGTACAATTAAGGACTGATAATTAATCTTATTCCACAGATGAAAAAAATACTCTTACTCATCCTTGCTACAGCAGCACTCTGCGCGTGCAAGCCTATAGTCCAGAGCCAAAGCGAGAGCAGCGAAGACCAGAAGACAAGCCTCGTTGCTTACTTCTCGGCTACAGGAACCACAGAAGCCGTAGCACAACTGCTCGCACAGGCGGCCAATGCAGACCTCATCGAGATAGAGCCCAAGACGCCCTACAGCGATGCCGACCTCGACTGGCGCGACAGCCTATCGCGTTCCAGCGTAGAGATGCGCGACCCCGCCTCGCGCCCAGAACTTAAGAGCGAACCCACGGACCTCAGCCACTACGACGTCGTCTTCGTAGGATTTCCCATTTGGTGGGGCGTAGCACCGCACGTCGTCAACAGCTTCATCGAAGCCGCTGACCTCAAGGGAAAGACCATCATACCTTTCGCCACATCCGGCGGCAGCAAAATAGAACCCGCCACAGAAGCGCTGCGCACTGCTTATCCCTCTCTTGACATCGCCGAAGGGCGGCTCCTCAACGACATCACATTCGAGGACCTCAGCAGCTGGATTGAGGAGCTCAGCGAATAGCAGCGCCTGAACACCAAGAACCCCGAACGCCACCAGACAACAAGTTACGAAAAGCAAACGCCTGCACTGAAAGTAAGCCCTTATCCTTACTCCAGTGCAGGCGTTTCCTGTTGATGGCTGTACAACAGTAAGCACTCTAAGAAGTACACCTTGTAGCAGTTGTGGTTTTGTTGTACCTTTGCCCCCGCAATAGTGCACCCAAACTACAACTGTTACAATTATGACCAAGGAAGAGTTCCTGCAGTTACAGTCAGACCATCAGCAGAGCGGTCTGTCTCTGAAGTCGTACC
>FLNY01000185.1_pt1 | contig 20849 bp, 15 predicted proteins | sample 1140381 | NCBI WGS metagenome assembly FLNY01 (sample SAMEA3878172, study PRJEB12797) | bioreactor metagenome | biome: Moose rumen | place: Sweden | collected 2011-10
TCGGCCCCAGCTGACGTAGGCCGACAGACCGCCTGCCGTCTTGGTGTGCTTATTATCGATGTTTAGACTTGCCGAGCCTCGAAGAATCTTTTGGTCGTTATCTATATAAGGATTATCGACAGTGCCAGGGTTCGAAGAGTAGAACTGCGTTAGGTCTGCATCGGTCTGTATGTGCCAATGTTCAGTCGGCTCAACAGCTATTTGTATGCGTCCGCCCAATTGCCAAAAGTGCATATTGTCGCGGTGTCCATCGGTGCGCTCATAGTCTACCGATGCCATGCTACTAAATTTGTTACGCCTTGTCCGATTGGCAATGTTAGCCATGAATGTACCATACGACCCTCCGCCAACGTTCGCGTCGGTCTCTACACAATTGTCGTCACTCCGATGGCTTACGATGTTTATGACGCCTCCCATGGCGTTAGAGCCGTAGAGAACCGATGCCGGACCACGAAGCACTTCGATGCGTTCTACTCCATTGCCTCGGTAGGCATCGGCAATGCTGTGCCCCATGGTCCCCTGATATTGTGGATGACCGTCTATGAGGACAAGCACTCCCGTCGTGGGCTGACCGCCTATGCCACGAATGCTAATGCCACCTGTGCCACCTGTCGATACACCGTAGCCCAACACACCACGCGATGTCGTGAACAGTCCCGGCACGTTTTCGTTAAGCGACGAGACAATGCTTGGTTTGTGGGTGCTCTCCAACGTTTCTCGCCCGATGATGTTAACCGTCATCGGCACGTGCCGCACGTCGGTCTGTACGCGTGTGCCAGTTACGGTTACTTCGTCAATGTGGCGCATTAGTTGGGCTATGGAGTCGTTCTGTGCCGCTGTGGGTAGTGCGATGGCAATCAGCAGTGTGCTGACGATATTTTGTGTGTTCACTGTGCGATTTTGTTGTGTTAATGTGTGCAAAGGTAGATGTTTGGGCTATATTTTCATTTTTCGAATCTTTTGGCGCAAATAGTCTTTGAGGCTTTCGGGCGACACGACTTCAACATCGTCGAATAGTCCGAGGACGAACCTGCCGATGCCTGCAAATCCGCACACACTGGTTTGTAGTCGCCAATGTGTTTCGTCAATAGGGCTTATGCAGTTTTTGGCAAGCGGATACTCTTCTAAAAGCAAGTTGCGTGCTCGTACTCCAAGACGCACTTCTATGCTTGTACGCTCCGTGCCCCCTATGCGAAAAATGTCGGTCGATGTCCTGACATGTCGGTCGGTGTGTTGCCACGTGTCGGCAAGCACTTCGACCGATGCAAATCGGCTTGTGTTGAATTGTTTCACCCGATTGTTGTCGTCGATGTCGACGCACCACACGCCAACGTAGTCGGTCGTGAAGTCGAAAGGCTCCACGTGCCTGTTGGCCACAATTCCCGAATTGGCCGACCTATAGCCAATCAATCGCACCTGACGATGATGACCAATGGCTTCGCGCAAGGTCGTTATGTTGTTTGCTTTTTGCTCTGTTATGGTGCTTTCTGCAACTGTCCCTATATTGCACACCGACGCCATTTTACGCCTCAATTCTGCTTTGAGTGGGTTTCTGTCATGAAGCGAATCGAGCAACTGACCCACAAGAGTCGCTTCTTCGGGCGAGAAGTGTATAAGTTCGCTAATGTCGCTTATGCCACGCGTCTCTTTGCCAAGTTTATACACACCCTTCGACTTGCTGAAGACAACGAACCCCGCATCTCTAAAAGTATCCAAATAGCGATATATGGAGCGTTGTGATGTGCAGAGCATTTCCGAGAGTTGCTCAACGGTATAGTCGACGGGGCTTGTCATTAGCCCTATCAGTCTGAGGGTGCGCTCAATCTTTGGTTGCTCCATGTGCAGACGCTATAGTTCTATGACATAAAAAGCATAGGGTGGCAAGACTATGCGTCCTTGTGCATCGGTCGATATTTTGCTTTGTTGCAAGTTGGTACTCTTGTCTTTGGGGCGACCGCTTATGCCCTCGAAAGAATATGTAGTGTTGCTCTTCAGTGTGTTGGTCGTCAGACAAAGCGACGTCGGTAATGTGTTGACAACTTTAAGAAACGTCTTGCCAGAGCCACTATCTTTGACCACGCTTATGGCTGTTCGATGTATTACTTCGGGCTGTGCGCTAAGTGTAGACGAAATGTAGGTGTCCCCACTGTGTCTTCCGAAAAGCATTTGAGTGTAGTAGCTTGGCGTAAGGCTTGGAGCGTCGCCACCGCGAAAGTATATCATGTCGGGTGCCCAGTTAGAGTGCAGTGTGTTGCATAGCAATGGCGCATAGCTACTCATGCGGACAATGTCGGCATTTCGTTCCACGTTGCAAAGGTGAAAAGCTTCGCATAGTGCACCCTCCATATTACTCCTGTTGCCCACTTTGACAGAATATTCGCCCAAATATACCGAAGGTCCTTGGCGGTCATAATTGTCATAGTAATGGGCGTTGTTCAGAAACCAACCGGGGTTTTCATAATAGTGCTCATCGACCATGTCAATGAACTTTTTGTTTGCCTTTGCAAATCGCCAGCCCTCGACGTAGTCCGACGACGGGTCGTGGAACGGTCCGACAGTACCACATATCTCGATGTCAGGATATTTTTCCTTTATTTTCTTTGCGATATATAGCATTCGCTCCTCAAAAGTGGTCGATATTAGGTCTTCATTGCCTACGCCAATATATTTGAGGTTGAATGGAGACGGATGCCCAGCATCGGCACGCATTCGTGCCCATTTGCTTTTTTGTGGGTCGCCATTAGCCCATTCTATCAGGTTGATAAATTCTTGTGCATAATCGTCCATTTGGTCCATCGGTATGCCTCCTTGCTGACCGCCCATACCACTCTTGTCGGCTGCCGAATTCTGACAAGGCACACCTGCCGCAAGTACTGGAAGAGGCTCTGCACCCATGTCTTCGCACCATTGGAAGAACTCATAAAAACCCAGTCCACGAGTCTGATGTGAATGCCAAATGTTCTTGTCGGGCACGCGGTCTTGTAGTTCGCCTATGCTATGATGCCAATGATATATGTTGTCAATGCCTTGTCCGTGAGTCATACAACCACCAGGGAATCTTACAAACTTAGGGTGTAGTGCTGCAATGGCTTCGGCAAGGTCTTTGCGCAGTCCGTTGCGATGTCCTTTGTATGTGTCTTCAGGAAAGAGGCTTACGATGTCGACAGCTACAGAACCTTTGCCCATTGGGCTGACCAACAGCTCGGCAGCTTTCGACGTTTCGTTTGTCGTGAGCGACACCTCGTAGCGTGTCCATTGTTTGTTTTTTATGTCTATTGTCGTGCTGGCCAACACTTTTCCGCTGTCGACAATATCCACCCTTAGACTTTTCTTTTTGCCGTCGACAAGTCGTGCAAAAAGACTAAAAAAATATTTTCCACCTTTGTCCACATGAATGCCGTCCCAACCTTTGTTGCCAATCTTGGTGTCGGAGAGAACGACATAGTGTGGGTTGACTGCCGATAGCGGATTCTTGGTGTCTATTTGTATTTCTTTGTCAGACGACCAAGAGGTGCGAGCGTCCCAGCCTTTTTGTTCGCCGTCGTACTCAAAGTCTCTATTTTGTATCAATTCGGCATATAGTCCACCATCGGCAGCATAGCTGATGTCTTCAAAAAAGACGCCTATGAGTTTGTCCGAAATCTTTTTTGTCTTGCCAAAATCGATGTTTAGTGTTGCCGTTGCCATTGCCTTGCCACTCATCTCCGATAGGTCGAGCTTCGGAAGCAGTTTGGTGCTATCGTCCATGAGTGTCTCGCGCCATAGTGCGGCGTTATAGTGTTGTTTGTTATAGTAGTTTATTAGGCAGTCATATTCGTAGGCTGAGAGGTCGAATAGTTGTCCGCCAAACTTTTTACCGCCTATGTTCACTGTGTCGCGTTTTATGTCGGGTACTTTGTTTGTGACTTCTTCTGTGCCAACATGTCGAAAGTCGAATGATATGGGGACACGTTTGGCTTCGCCTTTTGGAGTGCGATAGTAGACGGCAAAGCCCATGCCTTCGGGAGCCACAATGGGCGCAAGAACACCTCCTGCCGATAGGCGTGGGTAGTCTTGCGGACGCCACGTCATTAGGTCGGCACTATATGCTATGGCAAATGTCGGCGCAAAGTCGTTTACTTGCCACACCGCTCGCCACGTGCCGTCATAGGCTCGTGCAACGTGAGGCTCTATCATGCGTTTTTGCGCCCCCCACTGAGAGTAGTCCGATGAACACATCTGTGCAAAGTCTCCCCACTTGCCAACGTCGTTCTTTATGCCAATATGCAGACCTTCTTTATTGTCTGGGCAGTATATAAATATCTGTTGCCCGATGGCACATGTCGAGCACATTATGCCAACGAGTGTTGCAAAACATTTGTTTCTCATGGTCAATGTCCTATAACGAAATCAATCCTTCAATTTCTGAGGCTTGAGTGAGTATTTGTGTGACAGCCTCGGCTGATGGCATTGTGGCAACACAGGTAATGGACGTGTATTTGCCACTTCGACTATTGTTAAAAGTTAGTGTGCCGTTGGTCGGTAAGAGTTCTACTGCCCTATCAATTTTGTTACTATCTGTCGGCACGACAAATTTGAACATGTATTTCTGTGGCCAGCGAAGTTCTTTTAGTTTCTGATGTAGACGTTCTGTTTGTTGCCTAATTTCTTCCTTTGTTGCCATGTGTGGTTGGTCTCTTTTTGTGTCATTAAAAAAAAACTCCACCTTGCGTCTTGCACGACGATAGGGGAGTTTGTTTATATTTTGGTTGTCAATGGTTTAATGGTAACGAACTGTTTGCACCATTTTCCAATCTTTGTTTTCCCAAATGTATTCGGTTTGGCTCATTATGTTGCCGTCATATCCGAGTCGATAGTCGAAACGTCCTTTGTAGAATTCTTCCCATCGGTCTTTTCGTGGGTTCCACGACGAAGTGGTTTCGTATGTTTTGTTGTGGTCTGTATCGTATGTCATCTTAGCAAGCGATTGGCGTTTCCAGATGTGTGTGTTGCGGTCCCACTTATAGTGCTCTTCTTGCGTAACGTCGCCCATGTCGTTATACTCTGACTTGACGCTGACAACGCCACGCCACGTGCCATTGTTGACGTCCCACTCCATGCGGACTTCGCTCAGCACGTCGCCGTAGTTGTTATAGGTCTTGTCGGTGCTACTGACGCCTATCCACTCTGTACCACCATTCCAGCGGTAGCGTGCTTCGTGAATCTTGTCGCCGTCGGACGAGTAGCCCACTTCGGTGCGTTCGTATTTTGTTGTGTGCCACGTCTGTCCGTCCCATTCTTCGCGTTTGTTAGATAGCTCTGAGCCTCGCGCGTCTTGCACCCCTGTGGTTTTCTCTTTGTTGTCCCATTTTTGTTGTGCTTTGTTGTAGACGAGCGTCTGAGTAACTATTGTTTTCTCACCTCTTTCGTTGGCTGCAGATGTAAAGTATCGTATGCTACTGACGGGTGTCCACTGTCCCTCTTGCCATTCAAGTGTTGTTGTCTGACGTAGCCTACGTGTCGATGGGTCATATTCATATTCTTCTTTTTTGCTGTTTTGCCACTCTCCGTTGACCCATTGGCGGTGTATGTCGGCTTTCTTCTGACGCGTTGCGTCGTCATATTCGCTAAGTGTGGCATCGCGTTCTATCCATGCACCTTTGGCATCATCCCATGCGTAGTTGAAGACTTCGGCACGTTGCCCATTGATGGTGTAGCGACAATTGTTTTTGCGGTCTCCTACCCATGTGCTACGCTGTTTGTTCCACGTCATCGACTCTTCGGATATGCGACGTCCGTTGACATCGTATGCGACGTTTTCGCGCGTCATGTCGAGCCAACGCCCTGTCTCGTAGTCCCAATAAGCTACAATGAGTTGAGTGCGATTGCCGTTGGCATCGTATTGTACATCTTCTTTATAAGTGCCACCCCATTTTTCTGTTTTCTTATTAAATGCATAATGTTCTACGGCAGTTTGTCTGTCGCTACTATCGTATTTAAAATAAGATCTGTTGACAACTCGTCCGTCTTTGTTGACTTTTATAATGCTGTCCGGATTGGCTTTATATTGCGCTGCCACATATAATCCGTTGCTCCATAGAGCAACCGATAGGGCTATGATGAGGTGCTTTTTCATAGATATACTTATTGATTTGTGACAAATATAAAATTAAAAACAAATATTGGTACTTTTTCTTATTTCATTCTGATAATTTCGCCCGTCATGTCGTTGATAACGATGGTGTCTTTTTCTATCGAACGTTTGTGATGCGATATGAAAGACACCTCGTGATTTTGCGGAAATTCTATTTCGCGGAAGTATTCATATTTGCCGCCATTGCCCAGTTTTGAGTACCGCCATTCGAATTGTCCGTTTTTGAGCGTTATCTTGCCTACCGAGCCGTTGGCAGCAATGTAGGCGAATTGTCCTTTTAGCATTGGTTGGCACGATAGCTCTGTGTCGAGGGTCGTGGTCCAGACGAGTCGTGCTGCACTTATGTATAGTCGGCAGATTGAGGCGGAGTGCTTGTCGCCTTTGCACGAGAGGAAAAAGAAAAGGTCGCCACCGAGCTGCGCATAATAGAGTTCTTTTATGGGGTCGAGTAGTCCGAAGTCGTAGAATAGCTTGCCGTTGGGGGTGTGTAATCGCCCGTCGACACTCATGGTGCAGTTGAGCGAATTTATTACTACTCGTAGTGTGTCGTCGCAGCCTGCTATGGGCATGGCTTTCGTGGTGGCGTATGACGAGGTTTTGCTCCCTTGTGGGATTATGGCCGCAATGTCCGAATTTTCTTTGTCGGCTTGCTTGTAGAAGAAGTTGCACGACCAAAAAACTACTACGACGAAGCAGACTGCTGCTGTGATAAGTGGCTGTTTTATTTTGCTGTTGGGCTGCACTTCTTACGCATTAATCTGTCTGTAAACTTCGTCGGCTTTGGTGGGGCTAACGAGTACGCTAAGTAGTTTGAGCCCAAACTCTGTTGCAGAAAACATTCCTGCAGAGGTCGTTATCTTGCCGCTACGTTCTACGCGTGCAGCGGTGTATTCTGCGCCAGATAGCTTGTCTTCAAAGCCCGGATAGCATGTGGCTTTGTGCCCATGTAGCAGTCCGAGACTGCCAAGCACCATTGGTGCGGCACAGATGGCTGCGAGTTCTTTGTCTGCCTTGCTGGCCGAGACGAGTAGGTCGAGAAGAGGTTGGCACTTCAGCATGTTGGCAGAGCCTGGCATTCCGCCAGGCAAAATGAGCATGTCGTATTCGCCCACTCCGTCGGTTATGAGTCGCGAAGCTTGTATGCTGACGCCGTGTGAACTGCGGACCATGAGGCTGTTTGTTATGCTGATGAGTTCGACCTCGACGCCGCCTCGCGTCAGGATGTCGTATGGAGCAAGTGCTTCGACTTCTTCGAAGCCTTCGGATAGGAATATTTTTGCTTTGTGTGCCATCAGAGTGTGCGATTGTTGAGCTTTGTGTGCTATATGACACAAATTTACTAAACAATTTTAATAAATTTAAGTCCACAATTGTGTTGCGAGTAAAAGGAATTGCTTGTTGATATTATTCGTAACTGTTTAAATAAAAGTTTCGTAACACCAACTTAAAAGAACACACAAAACATTTTGAATTATGGCAAAGCGAAAGATAAGTAGTGAGCAACATAAGCAAGCCTTGGCGGAGAAGATTATGGCATTTATGTCTGCCAACAGAAACGAGGCTATGAACTATAAGGAAGTGACCGAAGGGATAGGTTATAAGAGCAAAAAAGATCGTGAGGAAGTGCAAGATATGCTCTATGAGTTGCTGTCGGCAGGTAAGCTACACGAGGTGCAAGCAGGCAAGTTTCGGATGGCTGGTGAGGGCTCTAATCATTTAGAAGGAGTCGTAGACATGACGGCGTCAGGAGCTGCGTACATTATCCCGAACGACAAAGAGGCTGAACCAGACGATATTTTTGTTAGCCGCGACAACTTAGCAACGGCCATGCATGGCGACACTGTTGAGGTGGTTGTATATGCCCGTCGCAAAGGTCGTCAGCCCGAAGGAGAAGTTGTCCGTATCATAGAGCGTAAACGAGACACCTACGTGGGCATACTTGACGTTTCGGATAAGGCTGCCTTTCTTGTGTGTAGTGCCAAAATGACAGGAGGACACGACATATACATTCCCATAGGCAGTCTGCATGGTGGTCAAGATGGTCAGAAAGCAATAGCTCGCATTACGTCGTGGCCCGCCAAAGCCAAAAATCCTGAAGGCGAAATAATAGCAGTCTTGGGCGATGTGGGCGATAATCAGACCGAAATGCATGCAATCCTTGCAGAATACGGTCTCCCCTACACCTATCCAGCCGATGTGGCTGCAGAAGCTGACAAAATAAGCCCTGGTATTACGCCCGAAGAAATTGCCAAGCGCATAGACATGCGCGACGTTACGACATTTACCATAGACCCTGCCGATGCCAAAGACTTTGACGATGCATTGTCTATTCGTCTGGTTGGCGATGGCCGATGGGAAGTAGGTGTACACATTGCCGATGTTACTCATTATGTCGAACCGGGTTCGCCTATCGACGAAGAGGGGTATAGCAGGGCAACATCGGTCTACTTAGTCGATCGAACCATCCCTATGCTGCCAGAAAGGTTGTCGAACTTCCTCTGTTCGTTGCGACCCGATGAAGAGAAACTGACTTTCTCAGTCATAGCGGAGATGGACGATAACGCTCAGATATTGCGCACAACAATAGCTAAGACAGTCATTCGTTCTGATAGACGTTTTACGTATGAAGATGCTCAGGCAATAATCGAGGGTGCTGATGGCGACTATCGGGACGAAATCTTGAAGCTCAACGATTTGGCTCAGAAAATGCGTCAGCGACGTATGGACAATGGTGCTGTAAACTTCGACCGTGTTGAGCCGAGGTTTACAATAGACGAGAATGGCAAACCCACCTCGGTCTACTTCAAAGAAGCCAAAGAAAGTAATATGCTTATTGAGGAGTTTATGCTCATGGCCAATAAGCGCGTTGCTGAGTATATAGGTAAAGACGAAATAAACGACACGGGCAAAAAACGTTCGCCAAAGACATTTGTCTATCGTGTTCACGACAAGCCAAGCGAAGAACGCTATGAAAAATTTGCTGCCTTTATTCGCCGTTTTGGATATGAGGCAATGCCCGCTAAAGACGAACAGATAAGCAATGCCGTCAACCGCATACTACGCGAAGTAAAAGGTAAGGGAGAGCAAAATTTGGTTGAAGTGTTGGCTTTGCGTACCATGGCCAAAGCTGTTTATTCTACTAAGAATATCGGACACTATGGTCTGGCTTTTGACCATTATACGCATTTTACGAGCCCTATCCGTCGATACCCCGACATGATGGTCCACCGATTGCTATTTAGCTATATGAATGGTGGTCGGAGCGTTAATGCCGAAAAGTACGAAGAGAAATGCAAGCATTGCTCGGAGCAAGAAGTCATGGCCAGCGATGCCGAACGCGACTCCATAAAGTACAAGCAAGTTGAGTTCTTGATGGATAGGCTTGGCGAAGAGTTCGATGCCACCATATCGGGCGTAACGGAGTGGGGCATATATGCCGAGATAAACGAAAACATGTGCGAGGGCATGATCTCTATTCGCGACCTCGACGACGACATGTACTTTTTTGATGAAGATAACTATTGCGTGGTCGGTCGCAACACTGGCCGTAAGTTTCAGCTTGGCGACCCCATACGCATACGCATTGCCAATGCCAATCTTGAAAAGAAGCAACTCGACTTTGCGCTTGCAGGCTCCGAACTCACAGACATAGAACGTCAGAATCAGAAAATACGCGAACGAGGTGGCGATCCTATGACAATCCAGCGTCAGCGAGCCATGACACACTACGAAAGTGCAGAGCCTCGCAAGCGTGGCTCAAAACGCGACAAAGGTGGCACGCCCAGTAAAAGTCGTGTCGCAAAAGGTAGTAAGAAAACGAAGAAAGAGAAAAAGAAGAGCGGAAATAAGCGATAGACCTTCCTCTTGACGAACTATATCGTACAGACGTAACGCACAAGAGTGAGCCATAGAGTGGCTCACTCTTGTGCGTTTTATAGGTGTTGCGTTTGAGCTAAAAAGCTAAGTATTAGTATTTTGTTATGCGAAACATAATAACTTTGCGCCTTTGCAATATTTAAAATCAATCAATCAGCAATTTATGAAAATCAAGCACATCTGTTCTGTAGCAATGTTGGCTATGCTGTCGAGTGTCGCCATCGCTCAACAGACGCGCACCATCAGTGGCACTGTCGTCGATAACGTCGGTAGCCCTATAGTTGGTGCAGCAGTAACCGTCGATGGCACATCCATTGGCACCATAACAGACAGCAACGGACGCTATAGCCTTGAAGCTCCCGAGGGAGCTCAAATAAGCGTTCAATACGTTGGCTATGACCCGACTTCGGTTGCTATGGGCAGTCAGTCGACAATCGACGTAACCCTTTTTGAGTCTCTTGACGATTTTGAAGACATGCTTGTGGCTATGGGCTATGGCATTCAGAAGAAAAGTGATATAGCAACTTCCATTGCTACCGTCGGCAAAAAAGACTTAAATGTAGGAATGCTTGGTGTTGGTGCCGATATTTTGCAGGGCAAGGTGGCGGGCTTGAGTGTAACAAGCGATGCTAATCCTAATAGGCGTAATGTGCATGCCACACTGCGTGGAGCGTCTACGCTTCGCACTGGGGCTGCAGCCGAACCATACTATGTCATAGACGGCGTGCCGGGTATGTCGCTTGAACTCGTTGCTCCCGACGACATTGTGTCGGTCGACGTTCTCCGCGATGCAGCAGCCACAGCCATATATGGCTCAAAGGGTGCCAATGGCGTCATAATTATTAGCACTAAGCGAGGCTTGGAAGACAAGACAGAAGTTTGCTACAATGGCTTTGCCGAGGTCGGCACCGTAAGTAAGCAATATGATATGATGTCGGCTGCCGACTATCGCAATTGGTTCGCTGAGAAAGGTAAGGTTGTGGATGCCAATGTCGACAATGGTGTCGATACCAATTGGCAAGACGAAGTTCAACGAACTCTTTTCGCACATCATCATAACCTAAGCATAGATGGCGGACATGATGCAACACGCTACGCTGCCAGTCTCTCGTATACCAATGGACGCGGTGTGATGCGTGGCACCGACCTCGAACACTTCATAGGGCGTGCATTCGTCCAAACAAATGCACTGCACGATCATCTTACATTGCAGGCTGCAGTCAATGCTTCTATTAGCAAGCGTAACGATATTGTGGCAAATGATGAAGGCGAAAGTGTGTTTGATGCAATGGCATACTGCTTGCCAACCCTTTCGGTTTGGGACACCGATGGTAAGTATAGCACAAACAATGCTACCAAGAGCCACAACGCTAAGGCTTTGCAAGCAGAACGCACGTATTTTGAGCGTGATAAGAAATATCTCGTCAGCGGAAAGGCAACCATAGATATTATCGATGGTCTGAAATATGATGTTAGTGTGGCTTATCAGAACGAACAAAACGGCTACAATTATTATTTCACAAGACAATATCCGTTGCTCACCGAAGCCAAGGGTTCGGCCTCTCGTGCTCAGGTTGAAAACACTCGTCTGGTGTTTGAGACATACCTCACCTACGCTAAGAAAATACAAGAGAAACATAATCTTGACATCCTGCTCGGTTATTCGTGGGAAGAAAATAATGATAATGACGGCATACAAGTGACAGGCTCCAACTTCTTCGACGATGCACTTGGGTTTTACAACATTGGCATGAGTAATTCTACTTCGCGCAACGACTATGGTGGCTATCAACTATCCACGCTTCGCATGATTTCGCTCTATGGTCGTGTGAACTATAACTACGATAGTCGCTATCTTTTGCAGGTAACTATGCGTCGTGATGGCTCATCGGCTTTTGGCGAAAACAATCGTTGGGCAACATTCCCATCCTTTGCTGCAGCATGGCGCATGTCCGACGAAGTGTTCGCTGAAAATTGGAATGCTATAGATGATATGAAACTTCGTCTTGGCTATGGCATAAGTGGCAACTCGCTTGGCTTCGACGTGTTTGCATCTCGTCAATTATTCGGTGGCACTGGCTGGACAACCGACAGCAATGGTAGCTCAATTCAGAGCCTCGGTCCCACGAGCAACGCTAACCCAGACCTTAAATGGGAGCGAACAAAAATGATGAATGCGGGTCTTGATGTAGCTATGCTTGGCAACCGATTGAAGTTCGTTGTCGACTTCTACAACAAAGATACAGAGGACCTTATAGCATCATATCCCGTTTCGACATCGAAATATCTCTACGGTTGGATGACGGCCAACGTAGGCAAGATTAATAATCGTGGTTTTGAAATTGGCGTAGACGCTACTCCTGTCGAATCTGGCGACTTTAAGTGGCAAACTGCCGTAAATCTTAGTCACAATCGCAACGAAGTAAAGAAAATATCGAATGATACCTACCATGCCGATCACATGGATGCTGCCACTATAAACATTACGGGACAGACTGGCTATTACACTCAACGTATCATGGAGGGTGAGCCAATAGGCACGTTCTACACCTACGAGTGGGCTGGCTACAATGCCGATGGCATCTCTGTATTCTACGAATACGACTCAGAAACTGGTGAACGCACAGGCGAAACGACAGCTTCGCCCACTGATAAGGATAGAACTATAACTGGTTGTGCTCAGCCCAAACTGACGCTCGGTTGGAACAACAATCTTCACTATAAAGGTTGGTCGCTAGGTCTTTTCTTTACTGGCGTATTTGGCAACGACATACTTAACGTCACTCGTGCTCGTCTTAGCAGTGTTGCCGACATGGAATCTGGTCGCTATAATATGCTGACCAATGCCGATGTTCGTCCCGAAGACTCCAACTCGCACATTGTTTCTGACCGCTACGTCGAAAGTGGCTCCTATTTCCGATTGTCTGCCCTTTCTCTCGCCTACGATTTTGGGACGACAGGCTGGCTTTCCGATTTAAAAGTTAGTATAGCGGGCAAGAATCTTTTTACTGCCACAAAATACGAGGGCATAAATCCCGAAATAGAACTTAGTGGTTCAGCTCCCGGACTCGACTATTACCACACTCATCCGCAAGTACGTAGCGTAATGCTCGGCCTCAGCATGACATTTTAAATAGTAAGAAAGGAATTGTAAAAAGACCCGTACGACAATGAAAAAGAACATCATATATGCGAGTGGCACTCTGTGTGTGGCACTCTTCTGCGCTTGCACCGACCTCGATACCGACATCAAATCGCAATATACATCTCTACCGCTCACCAACGAGTCCATAGAAGCAGTGTCTGGCTCTGTCTACACTTCACTCCGTTCACCATTCGGAGGCTCACTTTGGATGACTTCTACAATTACGTCCGACCAAACATCGGCTGTAAGCATGGGCAAAGACTATTTCGATGGTGGACGCTATATGCAACTCACCCTTCATACTTGGAATGCCGAAAACCCCATAATTGGTGGTTTGTGGGACGATCTTATGAATGGCATCATAAAGGCAAATACAGTAATTGCGCAAATTGGCGAAGAGAATATCGACAAGACAGCTTCTCTGCGTGCCATGCGTGCACTCTACTTGTTTCTATTAATGGACAACTTTGGTGATGTGCCTCTGCTCAAGAAGTTTGGCGACGAAGCCAATGCGCGCACGCCACGCGCCGAAGTCGCTCTTTTCATAGAGTCCGAACTCAACGAAGTACGCGATTTCTTGCCCGAGACGGTCAGCGAAAGTTCCTATGGCAAAGCCACTTGCTGGATGGTCGATGCCTTGTTGACTAAACTATACATAAATTGGAATGTCTACCATGCAGCCGATGTCGCAACCTACGACCCCGAATCTACCAACAACAAACTCTCCGATTGTATATCCTCATGCGATAATGTCATAGCTTCAGGTCTCTTCGACCTTAGTGGTAATTATCCCGACAAGTTTGCCTCGACCAATGGTCCTTCGGTCAAAGACTTTATCTTTGTCGTGCCATTCGATCACGCTCTGCAACGTGGCATGACGTATATGCGTTGGTGGAATTTTCGCAATGGTGGAGATATGTGGGGCTACGCCATTCCGCAGTCTGTCGCAGGGACATTTCGTCTCAACCCTGCCTATGTTAATCTCTTCAATCTTGCTGGCGACATCCGCTCCGAGGTCTTATATGGCGACAAAATAGTCTATTATAGCAATGGTAAACCCACCGATCGCCCCTATGTTATTTCTACGACCAAAGGTGCTATAGACGAATATTGCTCTGCCGAAGAAGCTGAAGAGAAAGTCGAGTGGCAACTCGAATTGCCCAACGAACTCTATATTCGTAACGCCGAAAGCAACGCTTCCACCCTCAACGTTGGCAACGACCTCCTTGGCAAAGCCATGGGCTATCGTTGCATAAAGTTTGGTATGGATCCACTCACCACAAAAGACGATGGGCGTAGCCAAAGCAACGATGTGCCAGTGTTCCGATTCGCCGACATATTGCTCACCAAGGCCGAAGCTCTCGTCCGCCAAGGCAAAGCCTCCGATGCCAAAGACCTTGTCAACCAGATTCGCTCTGCAGTAGGAGCGACTGAACTATCTTCCGACCCTACTTTGCAAGACATTCTCGACGAGCGCGCTCGCGAATTTATCGACGAAGTCTGGCGTCGCAACGACCTCATTCGCTTCGGCAAGTTTGAAGAGCCCACCGAGTTCCGTCAACTCTATTCTGCCGAAGCCACAGCTCAAAAAACAAGACGTGTCTTCTGTCTGCCATCATCGGTGCTTAGCACAAACCCATCTTGGCAGCAAAATGCTGGTTATTAATTAGTTATGTCGCACAAGTCTACCGACTATCAAATCGTTCTGTAGTCGATAGACTTGCTTTTTGGCATATTCTAACGTATCTTTACCCGTTCCCACATAAAAACACATAACAATATGGCACAGACCTCAAACTTCGTCGATTACGTAAAAATATTCTGTCGTTCTGGACACGGCGGAGCTGGTTCTGCACACCTTCGACATGTCAAATACATCGAAAAAGGTGGACCCGATGGTGGCGATGGCGGACGTGGCGGACACGTCATCGTTCGTGCCAACAAACAACTCTGGACACTCATACACCTTAAGTTTGCACGCCACGTATTCGCCACCGATGGTGAGCCAGGCGGACGTGAACGTGCTTTCGGACGCGATGGCGAAGACCAGATAATAGAAGTCCCACTCGGCACAACCGTTCGACATGCCGACACAGGTGAACTGCTCTTCGAAGTTACCGAAGATGGCGAAGAACGTATCCTTGCGCGTGGCGGACGTGGTGGACAAGGTAACTGGCATTTCCGCAACGCAACGCACCAAACACCTCGCTTTGCCCAACCCGGCGAAGATGGCGAAGAGTTTGCCGCAGTCTTCGAACTTAAACTCTTGGCCGACGTAGGTCTTGTCGGCTTCCCGAACGCAGGCAAAAGTACACTACTGTCTGTCGTCTCTGCTGCCAAACCCGAAATTGCAAACTATCCATTTACAACCCTTGTACCCAATCTTGGCATCGTCTCCTATCGCGACGGTCGCTCATTCTGCATGGCCGACATACCTGGCATCATAGAAGGAGCTGCCGAAGGCAAAGGGCTCGGGCTCCGTTTCCTCCGACATATAGAACGCAATTCAATTTTGTTGTTTCTCGTCCCTGCCGACTCGCCCGATGTCAATCAGGCCTATCAAGTACTCCTCGATGAGCTCCGACGCTATAACCCCGAACTCCTCGATAAAGCTCGTATGCTCGCCATTTCCAAGGCCGACCACCTTTCCGACGAGGAACTACAAAACATTCAAAAACAGTTGCCTACCGACATCCCGTCAGTCGTTTTTTCTGCCCACTCAGGGCTCAATCTGCAAAAACTGAAAGACGTAATATGGCAACAGTTAACGCTTGGTGAGAATTAGTAAACTCAGCAAAGTATAAATTTCAATAGTTATTACTACTTTTGTCGCTACATTTTTCTACGTAGTATAATCTGATGGCTTTTTCAGAGGGTTTCTTGCGCAATTTTTTGCAGCGTGCGGTGACAGGCATAATCTTTGTCGTCGTTGTGGCTTGTGCTTTTATTCTTGGTCCCTACACCTATGCCATTATAATGACCTCTATAATCACCATAGCCAGCATAGAGTATAACAGACTGCTTCGGGCTGGAGGTTATTCGCCACACATGTTCATGGCTCTTGGCATAAATGTCGTCGCTTTTACACTCGGATTCCTTGTCAATGTCAATGGCTTAGATTATCGAATGCTGTTCATTGTCGTTGGGCTTGTGTGGGCAATGTTTCTCGTCGAGCTTTTTAGTGCCAACAAAGACCCACTCGCCAACATAGCTCTTACAATGCTCTGTTGTGCCTATGTCGGGATGCCCTTCGCACTCTTCAATCTCCTTGCCTTTAAAGGCGATGCCTACGACTATCATCCCATAATAGGATTGTTTGCCCTCGTATGGGTCAACGACACAGGAGCATATCTCACGGGCGTAACACTCGGACGGCACAAACTCTACGAACGCATATCGCCCAAGAAGACCATCGAAGGCTTCGTTGGTGGCATACTCCTTACCATGCTTGTCGGTTGGATATCCTACCATTTCTTTGATGACTTCTTTTTTCATGCAGGACGAACATTCGCACTGCTCAGTGCAGGCATTGTTGCCGTTGTCGGCACAGCTGGCGACCTCATAGAGTCCATGTTTAAACGATCTGTCAGTATAAAAGACTCCGGTCGAATCTTGCCTGGGCATGGTGGCGTTCTCGACCGCTTCGACGCTGTGATTTTCGTCGCACCCATAATAAGTCTACTCTATTACTTTTTTACATAGCGCACCGAAATGCAACTTCACAAAGAAGGTACCAAAACACTTATTCTTTCTGCCGTCTTATTCATCGTAATCAACGTACCGGCTTGGCTCTACTTGCCTTCGCAAGCGGCACACGTAATCACTATAATTACTGTCATCTTGCTCGGCTTAGTCATCAATTTCTTTCGCCGTCCACAACGTCACACCGTCCGTATGGATGGTGCTGTCGTGTGTCCTTGCGACGGTACAGTTGTTGCCATCGAAGAAACCTACGAAGACGAGGTCCTCAAATCAAAGGTCCTTCAGTTATCGGTCTTTATGTCCGTCACTAACGTACACATCAACTGGTTCCCCGTCGGTGGAGAAGTAACATACTATCGCCATCATGATGGCAAGAAAATGGCAGCCTATCTGCCCAAGTCGTCGCAACATAACGAACGCTCTACTATAGTCATCAAGACTGCCGACGGACAAGATGTCCTTGTACGTCAGGTCGCAGGTGCGCTCGCTCGTCGTGTGGTTAGCTACGTCTCCGAAGGACAAAAGGTCAATCAGTCAGACGAACTTGGCTTCATTAAGTTTGGCTCGCGCATGGACATCTATTTGCCACTCGGCACCAAAGTCGACGTCAAACTCAAAGACAAGGTGGTCGGTAGCCAGACCATTCTCGCTTGGCTCAAATAATCATTCATAATTATCAATACATTTCCTTTAAAACAATAGGCAATAGTGAAGACAAGGGGTAGCTATTTCGAGCTGATAGACCAAACCTACTACTTCCCGCAAGATGGTTTCGATTTGGAAAACGGCAACTTGTTTTTCAACAATATATCTTTGCGCTACATAATAAGCAAGTACGGCACACCCGTAAAAATAACCTACTTGCCCAAGATTGGCGATCAGATAAAACGTGTTCGCAACCTTTTTAGCAAAGCTCTGCGTAGCAACGGCTACCATGGCGAATATAAATATTGCTATTGCACCAAAAGTTGTCACTTCAGCTTCGTTGTCAAAGAAGCTCTACGCTATGGAGTTCACCTCGAGACCAGCTCGGCTTACGACATCGATATTGTGCGCGAACTCTACAAAGAGGGCGCCATCGACAACAACATAATGATTATCAACAACGGCTACAAGAGCGACCTCTACTTGCAAAAAATAAAAGAGCTTGTCGACCTTGGATTCTCCAACTGCATAACCGTTCTCGACAGCATGGTCGAGCTCGACCGCCTTACAGCCGTTATGGATGGTAAGATAGCCAACGTTGGCATACGTATGGCCATCGATGAAGAGCCACAAGCCGCATACTACACAAGTCGCCTCGGTATTCGTCCGTCTGAAATAAGTAAGTTCTACAACGACAAGATAAAAGACAACCCTGCCGTAAACCTTGTTATGTTTCACTTCTTTGTCGACAGTGGCATAAAAGATACGCTATATTTTTGGGGCGTATTCCAAAAGGCTTTGTCGGTCTATGCCGAACTGAAAAAACAGTGCGACACACTCCACATGATAGATCTTGGTGGTGGTCTGCCCATTCGTAGCAACCTCGCATTCGACTACGACTACAAGTACATGGTCAATGAACTTGTGCGTAGCATAAAGGAAGTGTGCCAAACCGAAGACATTGACGACCCCGACATCATAACCGAATTTGGCAAGTATACCGTTGGCGAGACTGGGGCTGTAATCTTCAAGGTCGTCGAAGCAAAACGTCAGAACGATACCGAACTTTGGTATCTGATAGACAATAGTCTTATGACCACCATACCCGATAGTTGGGGCATAAGCGAAAAGTTCATTCTTCTCCCCGTCAATAAGTGGGATAAGCCATATCAGCGAGTTAACATAGGTGGCATCACTTGCGACCATGCCGACTACTACAACACGGAAGACCTCAACCAGCAAGTCTTTATGCCTTGTGTCGATGCGCAAGACCCCGAGCCACTCTACATAGGTTTCTTCCACACTGGTGCCTATCAAGACTCCATAAGTGGCTATGGAGGCATAAAGCATTGTCTTATCCCAAGTCCCAAGCATGTTGTCATCGACCGCGACGAGAATGGACAGATTGTCGACTATCTGTTTAACGATGAGCAACGCCCCGAAGATATGTTACGTATCTTAGGCTATAACAAGTAAAAGATATTTCGCTTATGCTTGCCTCCGAAGGTCCGACAGAAATAATCGGTCAGCAAGGCACATACGTTGTCTGCGGTTCCATGGGACGCAAAAGTCGCTTTGGAGGCATAATGCTTGCCACTGACAAGACTACGGGCAAAAAAGTAAGCATTAAGCGAATCGATCGCCCTACCGACGAACATCGTGTTTTGCTCGGTCGATTGCAACGGACAGTTGTAAATGGTGTATCGCAAATCTTAGACATAGTCGAAATCCAAAACTCGCTCTATATAGTGCGCGAGTTTGTTGAGGGTACAGACCTTAAAACCATCTTCACCGACAAAAAAACATATGGGCGCATAGACGAGAATAGGTGGCTCGATGTTGGGCGTAGCGTCTTGCGCATACTCAGTGCCGTACATTCGCTCGGCATAGTTCACCGCGACATAAAGCCTTCAAACATTGTTCTGCGCCATACGTCAGAAGCCGATGTGACCAAAGCAGACTATTCTGACGTCGTGCTTATCGATTTCGAACAATGTTCAGCCTTCCCGCCCGAAGAAGGATCGTTGCATACGTCGTTTGCTCTCATCTACTCTCCTCCCGAGATGGTTCTCAAGCGCAATGAACTCGTTGGGCCTCAAGCCGACCTCTTTTCGCTCGCCATAACCATCTATCACCTCGTCATGGGTAAGACGCCCTACACAGATTGCAATCCCGAAGTGCTCATCAATCTGCAACTGACCTATCCCATGAAGAAGCCTGCGCGTATGACTCAAGCCCTTTTCGACGTGTTGAGTCGTGCTGCATATAAGCAAAGCTTTAGGTTGCCACCCCGTCGCCTATCCGACGAAGAAATAGTTCTCACGCTACGTCGTGGCATTGGTGGGCGCTACTCTTCTGCCGACGAGATGCTCTATGACCTTTGTAAAGTTGAGTCTGCTCTCTTGCCAGCGTCATGGTGGCAAAAGGCATTTGGCATAAGCAAACAATAGAATAAAATCCAAAGTCAGTAATGCTACAATATTTAGATTTAGCTCGTCGAGTACTTGCCGAAGGCAGCCGACGCGATGATCGTACGGGCACTGGCACTATCGGCATCTTCGGACATCAGATGACGTTCGACCTTTCGGCAGGATACCCATTGCTGACAACTAAAAAACTCCACACCAAATCTATCATCTACGAGCTCCTATGGTTTCTGCGTGGCTCTACCAATATCGAATGGTTGCAGCAAAATGGAGTCCGTATATGGAACGAATGGGCAGACGAGAATGGTGAACTCGGACCCGTCTACGGACATCAATGGCGCTCTTGGGCAGCCCCCGATGGTCGCACCATCGATCAGATAGCCAAGGTGATAGAAGACATCAAGCGCACACCATATAGTCGACGACTAATAGTGAATGCTTGGAATGTTGCCGACATCGACCAGATGAAGTTGCCCCCATGCCACGTCATGTTTCAGTTCTACGTGCAAGATGGTGCGCTTAGTTGCCAGCTCTACCAGCGTAGTGCCGACATATTCCTCGGTTTGCCATTTAATATCGCCTCCTATGCTCTTCTGACCATGATGATTGCGCAAGTTTGCAACCTACGCCCAGGTCATTTCGTACATACGCTTGGTGACGCGCATATTTATCTCAATCATATCGATCAGATAAAGTTGCAGCTCACTCGAGTCCCGTACGCTCTTCCAACAATGAAAATTAACCCCACAATATCCTCTATCGACGATTTCTCCTATTCCGATTTTGAACTCATCGGTTATGAGGCTCACCCACACATAAAAGGTGAAGTTAGTGTATAGGTTGCTTTGCGCCATCCTTTTTGAACAACAGAAAACAATCTTTGTAGCAGAAGTCGTCGTTCTGTCTATATCTCCATATATTT
>FLNY01003805.1_pt1 | contig 20820 bp, 16 predicted proteins | sample 1140381 | NCBI WGS metagenome assembly FLNY01 (sample SAMEA3878172, study PRJEB12797) | bioreactor metagenome | biome: Moose rumen | place: Sweden | collected 2011-10
TTTTTTATTTTAATATATAAGTACGCGCGCGAGGTCAGTGGTAGGAGCTATAGACTACCTGCATGTCGATGGGCTCGGTGCCGCCTTTGAGGCGTATGCTTGATAGGCTGAAGTCGTGGGTGACCGAAGTCTGGCTTACGACGCTCGTCAGCGGGTCGGTATAGGTCGAGACGTTCACAGGCACTACGGTCACTTTATTCCAATCGGGATACTTGGCAGCGTACAGCCCTTCGGTGAGGCCCTCGGCCCGCATGGTGGCCAGCTTCTGGCGATAGAGGCGCGAGAGCAGGCGTGCGATGTTGTCGAACGTGTAGGTGTTGTAGGAGCTGGCGAAGGTCGTGGTGTAAGACGTCAGGCCGTCTGCCACCTTGTGGTTCTTGAAGAAAGTGCTAAGCTCAGCCTTTGGAAGCAGTAGCAGCTGTGAGGGCGTGTCGAGGGCGTAGGGCGACTGAGTCGCGCTGTTGTACTTCGAAAGGATGACGCGTGCGCGCGTTATGCTGTCCGTCTCGTGCCCCGAGAAAATCTCGTCGACGGGCAGAGTCAGTTCCGTGACGAGGGCTGCGGGAGTCTTGAGGTAGGTGTAGGGCTGAGGCTGCTGTTCGAGCAGGCGGTTGAGTCCTGTGTTTTTGAACGACGAGCTTTGAATTACCTCGGGCGTAGCCGAGAAACGCGATATTCCTACGTATGTAGAGTCATTGTAGACATATCGGAAATAGACGTTGAGGGCCGATACGTCGAGCGTCAGCATCGAGCCCAACCCGCTCTGAATGTTGAAATAGAAGCCTGGGCATACGTTGTGGATAAACTGCCATGAGTCGGCAAAGAACTCGGGATGCCCGGCTGCCATGCGCAGTATGTTAGTGCCGAAGTCCTTGGGCAGGCGTATGCGCACGTTGTTGTAATGCGATGCCGACGTACGTTCGGCCTCGGTCAGGGAGTAGTCTACGGGCGAGAAGGTCTTCGAGGCAAGAGGCTGTGCGCCCTGTGGAATGTACGAGGCAAAGTCGTCAGAGGCATAGTACGTCTGATCCTCCCTCAGCACATTACTGCGGTCAAGCTCGTAGACGTTGATTTTCATAGGGTTGCTGCCGTCGCCGTAGTAACTGCTGAAATAGAGGCGCAGCTCTACGGAGTCGGCCTCGACGAGACCATCGGCGTTCTTATGTATTGTTGAGACGTCGGGCAGATGATAGTCCTCAAAGGTGTAGAACTGCGCCATAAATTCGGCCTTGACGACGGCCTCCGTCTCGGGGTCGAAGACCTGTCCGAGGTAGCTCTTGGTAGTGTTTGCCACAACGGAGTCGAGCATGCTCGTTGCAGAGTATATCTGAAACGTCTGCGTCGACGAGCTGATGGCATCGTTGTCGGTGATGATGCCCATTGAGCCTGTGTCCTCGTCGCACGCAGCAAGAAGGATTGCAGTAGCCACTACCGCAATGTTTCTGAGATTGATGTTCATTGTCAAAAGTTGTGTTATCCTAAAGTGTCGAAAATCCCGTAGAGGCCCTCGAGGCCGTCGGAGTAAATGTCGAGAGGGCCGCTTGTAGGCACGTTCTTTGAGGCGGCGTAGGCGGCCAGCTCCTCGTCAGCGGTCTCAGGCGTGAAGAACACAGCGTCGCTGTAGTCGACGGCCAGATGGTAGAGGTCGCGTATGCCGAGCTGCTCCGGGTAGGCCTCGAGCATCTGTGGCTCCACGTTCTTGAAGAGGATGTCCTTGCGGAACTGCGGCCTTGTCTTCAGCTTAAGCACATCGGGTGCCGAGGGGGCGAAGACGACTTTGCTGTCGCGGAAAGCCAGTTCCTCGCGGAAGGCAACCTTGATGAGCAGGGGCGCCACAACGGAAACCCAGCCCTGGCAGATGACGACGTCGGGATTCCAGCGCATCTTCTTCACGGTCTCTATGATACCGCGGGCATAGAAGACAGCACGCTCGGCGTTGTCGGCATACTCGCAGCCCTCAGCATCGCACACCTCCAGACGCTTCATGAAGCATTCGTCGTTGTCGATGAAATAGACGGGCATGCGTGCCGACTGTATGGAAGCCACCTTGATGATGAGCAGGTGGTCCGTGTCATCGATAATCAGGTTCATACCCGAGAGACGCTTCACCTCGTGAAGCTGGCAGCGGCGCTCGTTGATGGTGCCCCACTTAGGCATGAAGACGCGTATCTCGCTGCCTCGCTCCTGCACATACTGCGGTGCCTTGCGCCCCCAGAGCGACGTCTCCGTCTCATCGACGAAGGGCGTGATGGCCTGCGTTATGAAGAGAATTTTTTTCGGTGTCATAGATAGCTTTCTTTCGGTTTCATACTGCAAAGATATAGAAAAAATTCGGGATATTTGCAAACTCTACCCCCACAAAATGATTGAAAAGCTTATTTTTTGTATTTATTTCGCACTTAAACTTCGCTGTTTGACAATTATTACTTTAATTTGCACCGCTTTTTTTGCAGGCTTCCCATGCCGAAGCAAACAACACTAAACATATAATGAATTTATTCAAGTTTCGCTTGGCATGAAAGATATAAGGAGTTAACTCCTTAACTTCTTCATTCCAATCACTCTTGCAAAGTAAAATGAAATTAGTAACAACAATCAAAGAACTGAAGGCTGAGCTCGCCTCAGCCCGCAGCGCCGGGCAGTCCATCGGCCTCGTGCCCACCATGGGCGCGCTCCATCGTGGCCACGCCTCGCTTGTGGAGCGTTCCGTCGGCGAGAACGACGTCACGGTAGTAAGCATATTTCTGAATCCCACGCAGTTCAACGACAAGAGCGACCTCGAGCGCTACCCGCGCACCCTCGAGGCCGACTGCGCCCTGCTCGAGCGCTGCGGTGCGCAGATAGCCTTCGCGCCCTCCGTAGCCGAGATCTATCCTGAGCCCGACACGCGCCGCTTCTCCTATCCGCCTACCGACGCTGTCATGGAGGGAGCACGCCGTCCGGGCCACTTCAACGGCGTCTGCCAGATTGTCTCGAAGCTCTTCGCATGGGTAGAACCCACTCGCGCCTATTTCGGCGAGAAGGACTACCAGCAGATAGCCGTCATCCGCCGAATGGTGGCCGACCTCGGCTTCACGCTCCAGATCGTGCCCTGCACCTGCATCCGCGAGGCCGACGGCCTGGCCATGTCGAGCCGCAACACGCTGCTCACGCCTGCCGAGCGGGCCATAGCGCCGCGCATCTACGAGGCCCTGAGGGCCAGCCGCGAATTCGGCCGCTACCACAGCGTCACCGCTACCACGCAGTACGTCGTCAGCCGCATCAACGCCGTGCCCGGACTGCGCGTCGAGTACTTCTCCATCGTCGACGGCCAGTCGCTCCTCGACGTCAGCGCATGGGACCAGGCCCCCTCCGTCGTCGGTTGCATCACCGTCTACTGCGGCAGCAAGCCCATCCGGCTCATCGACCATATCAAGTACAGGGGAGAGTGACGAATCTCGCTTCGCTCGAAGTGAAAAATGGAAAAAATGAAAAATTGACAATTATGCTCGTTGAAGTACTGAAAAGCAAAATCCATTGCGCCACCGTGACCGAGGCCAACCTCCACTACATGGGCAGCATAACCATAGACGAAGCGCTGATGGAAGCCGCCGGCATCATCGCCGGCGAGCGCGTCCACATTGTCAACAACAACAACGGCGAGCGCTTCGACACCTACGTCATCACGGGCCCCCGCCTTAGCGGATCGATCTGCCTCAACGGAGCCGCAGCACGCAAGGTGCAGGTGGGCGACGTGGTCATCATCATGGCCTATGCCCACATGCCTCTCGACGAAGCTCGCTCCTTCAAGCCCTCCGTGGTCTTCCCCGACGCCGAGAACCACCTCATAGGCTGAACCGCAGGCCGTAGCCTCCGAGTAAAACCTTGCAGCTCCTTTAACAAGCTGTGTCGCTCCCAGAAAGAGTGACACGGCTTTTTTTTGTTCACCACATTAATAAATCCGCTTTCCGCGTGACGCAAATGAAAAATAATGGCTACATTTGCCGCCAGAAAACAACAAAAGGAATAAATGAATACTGACAAACAGATGGCTGCCGCAGCAGCGTCGTTCGCTGAGCGCTGGGCCGTCCGCGGCTATGAGCGTGGCGAATCGCAACTCTTCTGGGCCGACCTGCTAATGAACGTGTATGGCGTTGGCAACATCGCCGAGTTCATCCGCTACGAGGAGCAGGTGAAGGTCGACACCACCAACTTCATCGACGGCCACATACCCTCGACGCGTGTGCTCATAGAGCAGAAATCGCTGGGCAAGGACTTGCGCGCCGGCATACGCCAGAGCGACGGATCCGTACTTAATCCCTTCCTGCAGGCGCGCCGCTACGTCTCCGGGCTGCCGCTATCCGAGCATCCACGTTGGATTGTCACCTGCAACTTCGCCGAGTTTCTGGTCTACGACATGGAGCAGCCCAACAGAGAGCCGGAGAGTATCATGCTGGAGAACCTCGGCAAGGAGTACTACCGCCTGCTGTTCCTTGTAGATGCCAAGAGCGAACATCTGTCGAAAGAGATGCGCGTCTCAATCGAAGCCGGTAAGATAGTAGGCCATATCTACGAAGCATTGCTCACGCAGTACGACGACTCGTCGCCCGAAGCCCTGCGCTGGCTTAACATCCTGTGCGTGCGCATCGTGTTCTGCCTCTATGCTGAGGATGCGGGCGTGTTCCGTCGCGACCAGTTCCACGACTTCCTCAACGCCTACGAAGCTAAGGACTTGCGCCGCGCCCTGCGCGACCTGTTCGAGGTGCTGAACACACCGCTCGAGCAGCGCAGCAGATACCTGCAGGACGACCTTGCCGCCTTCCCCTATACCAACGGAGGGCTGTTTGAGGAGGAGATAGAGATTCCGCAGTTCACCGATGCGCTGAAACAGACGCTGTTGCAGAAAGCCGCCCTCGACTTCGACTGGAGCGAGATTTCGCCCACCATCTTCGGAGCCGTATTCGAGAGCACGCTGAACCCCGAGACGCGTCGCAGTGGAGGTATGCACTACACCTCGATAGCGAACATCCACAAGGTCATAGACCCCTTATTCCTCAACGATCTGCGCCGCGAGCTCGACGACATCCTCGAAGAGAAGGTGGAGCGCCTGCGCAACCAGAAGCTCGATGCCTACCAGAACCGCCTCGCCTCGCTCACCTTCCTCGACCCCGCCTGCGGCTCCGGCAATTTCCTGACGGAGACCTACCTCTCGCTGCGCCGCTTGGAGAACGAAGTCATCCGCGAACGCTACCACGGGCAGACCTTCATGGGCTTCCGCGCCGAGGACATCATCAAGGTGAGCATCCAGCAGTTCTACGGCATAGAAATCAACGACTTCGCCGTCACCGTAGCCACCACCGCCCTCTGGATCTCTGAGGCGCAGATGCTGACGGAGACAGAGCGCATCGTCAACCACGACTTCAACTTCCTGCCCCTGAAGAGCTATGCCAATATTCGCGAAGGCAATGCTCTGCGCATGGACTGGAGCCTCTCCCCCGCCCCCTCTCTTGAAGGCGAGGGAAGCAGTGCCCCGAAGCACTATGACTACATTATGGGTAATCCTCCGTTTGTGGGGAAGAAAGAACAAACGAAGGAACAAAAGGATGATTTGATTTCATTATTTGACAAGGAGGCAAAAGGTATTGGCAATCTGGACTATGTATCAGGCTGGTATAAGAAAGCCATAGAGACAATAAAAGAGTCGCAAACGCGAGTTGCGTTTGTCTCTACAAACTCTATCACTCAAGGTGAACAAGTGCCAATCTTATGGAAGGAACTTTATAATGAAGGCTTGAAAATCAACTTTGCCCATCGTTCTTTCCGCTGGGATAGCGAAGCGACACAGAAAGCACACGTCCATTGTGTTGTTATTGGCTTCTCGTACCAACCTACGTTCCCCTCTAAGTCAAATGCACCAGCACAACTAACTAACTCCCCCTCTAAGTTAGAGGGGGTGGCCGAAGGCCGGGGGCGTGTGTCTACTCCCTCCCGCACCCACAACCTTGACCACTTGAAAGACTATCGCCGCGACCTTCGCACTCATGGCACGCCAGCTGAAGGACGTTTATGGAACATACTCAAAGCCAGGCAAATTGATGGTCTTCAGTTCCGGCGTCAGTTTAGCATTGGACGTTACATTCTCGACTTCTACTGCCCGGCCATACGGTTCGCGATAGAATTAGATGGCGAATACCATTACCATGGTGAGCAACCCGAGGCCGACAGTAAGCGCGATGAGACCTTGAAACGTGAACATGGTATCGAGACGTTGCGGTTAGAAAACAAGGTGGTGTTTGACAATCCTGAGTATATCATAGAGAAGATATTGGAGAGGGCTGCGGACACACGCCCCCGGCCTTCGGTCAAGGAGAGTGGAATTGGCACACGCCCCCGGCCTTCGGCCACCCCCTCTAACTTAGAGGGGGAGTTGGTTAGTGATGCCTCGCGTGTGATATATGATGGCGACAGGAGAGTTAAAGCTGAGAATATCAATGCATATCTCATTGACGCTCCTGATATATTTATTGAGGCAAGAACAAGCCCGCTTAGCGATGTGCCTGAGATGATGTACGGCAGCATGCCAATTGATGACGGGCATCTTATCTTGGACAGAGAAGATGCTGACAGACTCTTAGCGGAATCATCTGACAATGCCTGCTTCATACGTAAGTATGTTGGCGGAGCAGAAGTCATCAACAACAAGGAGCGCTGGTGTCTGTGGCTTGAAGGCGTATCGCCCCAAGACCTTCGGCAGTCCGCCCTGATGATGGAACGCGTAATGCAAACCAAGGCGTTTCGCTTGAAGAGCAATCGTCCGCAGACACTGAAGCTGGCTAACACGCCTTGGCTATTCGGCGAGATTCGCCAGCCGTCGACAAACATGCTGGTCGTACCCAAAGTGTCATCGGAAAAACGAAGATATATTCCTCTGGCCTTCATCGCGCCAGATGTTATCGTCAATGGCAGCGCCCTCATAGTTCCCAACGCTACATTATACGACTTCGGTATTATTATATCCAATGTCCACATGGCATGGATGCGAACTGTATGTGGAAGATTAGAAACACGATATCAATATTCAGCAAATATCGTATATAACAACTTCCCCTGGCCAACTCCTACCACCGAGCAGCGCCAGCGCATAGAGCAGACGGCACAAGGTATTCTCGATGCCCGCGCCAAGTACCCCGATTCGTCGCCGGCCGACCTCTACGACGAGCTGACGATGCCCGCCGACCTGCGTCGCGCCCATCAGGACAACGACCGCGCCGTCATGGCCGCCTACGGCTGGAAGGCCAGCAGCCAGTTCACCGAAAGCATGTGCGTGGCCGAGCTGTTCCACATGTACCAACGACTTACAGAAGACAAGAACAAATGAATACCATCAACCCCTATTCCCCGCGGGCCGAACGCCTCGTGATGGGCGTCATCCTCGTCAACTCCGTTGTCATCATGCTGCTGGCTTCCGGCTTCAAGTGGCCATGGCTGCTTACGCTGGACGTCGCGTGCTCGCTCTTCTTCATCGCAGAGATGGCGATTAAGATGCGCCACGATGGCGTCCTCGGCTACTGGCACCGCGGCTGGAACATCCTCGACGGCACACTCGTGCTGCTCTCACTGCCCTCCATAGTGGCGTCGCTGATGCCCGTGACGGACCTCTCCTTCCTGCTCATCCTGCGCCTGCTGCGTGCCTTCCGGTTCTTCCGCGTGATGCACTTCTTCCCGGGTGCCGAGCAGATAGGGCGCAACTTCCGCAAGGCCATGCGCGAGAGTATGTCGCTCTTCGCTGGCTACCTGCTCATCATACTGGTCTTCGCCATCCTCTCCACCTCGCTGTTCGGCCACGTGGCGCCGCAGTACTTCGGCACGCCGTGGGAATCCATCTACAGCGTGTTCCGCCTGTTCACTGTCGAGGGCTGGTACGATATCCCCGACTCCGTAGCCTCGGCCTACGGCACGTGGGGCGTACTGGGCGTGCGCCTCTACTTCGTACTGCTGCTCATCCTCGGCGGCGTCATAGGTCTCTCGCTCATCAACTCGGTCTTCGTCGACGCCATGGTAAGCGACAACAACGATGAGGTGCTCGAACGTATTAAGCAGTTAGAAGCAAAAATTGACAAGTTGCTCGAGGACGGCAAAGGTGAGGCTTCATAGCAAAGGCTTAAGGGTTTTGGGCAAAAGGCTTAAGGGTTTTGGCAAAAAGGCTTAAGGGTTTTGGCAAAAAGGCTTAAGGGTTTTGGCAAAAAGGCTTAAGGGTTTTGGGCAAAAGGCTTGCGACCTACCCCCGACCTCTCCCTCAAGAGGGCGGGGAGAAGGGGCTGTGTCAAAACAAAGATCTCATCTTATCTCAGCGAATTAGACAAATTAATCGAATGTTTAGTTTCTTGTCAGACAGACATTTAGGCAATTCGTATAATTAGTATAATTCGTTGCGTAAAACAGAAAAGGGGCTGTGTCTTTCATCCAGACACAGTCCCTTTTTTTCTCTGTCCGCGTGGGGGCGTGTGGGCCTACTGGTGTTGTGGGCGGAGCAGGTCGTTGACGGTCTTTACGGGGTTGAAGGTCTCGAGGGGCACCTCGACGAAGATGGTGGACCAGTCGCTCATGGCGCCGTTCCAGAGGCCGGGCAGCTCAAGGGCCTTGAGCTCGCGGCCGTCCTTGCTCTTGAATGAGATGAAGCCGGTGGCGGGGTCTACGTAGCGCGGCAGGTCGAAGGGCTGACCATGGTAGTCGCGGATGGCGCAGACGAGGTCTACGGGGTTGAAGTGAGTGCCGCCTCTGAACATGGCCATGTAGGCGGGGTTGTGGGTGTCGATCTGCGAGCTCTCGAGGATCTGGGGGCTGACGGTGCCGTCGGCGTTGAAGGCGAGGAAGGGTCCTCCGCCGGGCTCGCCTACGTTCTTCACCATGCCGCAGACGCGCATCGGGCGGTTGAGCTTGGCGCGCAGCAGGTCGAGGCGCTCGCCGGTGCTCAGGCTGTCGAAATCGGGGAGTTCGGTGCAGAGCGTTGCGGTGACGAACTGCGCCATCTCGGCTATCTCGGCCTGCCGGAGGCTGCCCTGGTCGAGGCGGCGGAGGTAGTCGAAAGCCTGGCGCTGCGTTGTCACGAGTATGCCGGCGATGACTTGCTTCCAGAGCGTGGTGGCGGGCTTGAGGCGGTCGGGCACGACGTTGTCGATGTTCTTTATGAAGACGATGTCGCTGTCGAGGTCGGAGAGGTTCTGGATGAGTGCTCCGTGGCCGCCTGGGCGGAAGAGCAGGCGGCCGTCGGCGGTGCGGAAGGGCTCGTTGTCCATGGTGGCGGCGAGGGTGTCGGTCGATGGCTTCTGCTCGCTGAAGCTGACGTTGTACTTGATGCCGTAGGCGGCCTCGTAGTCGGGCAGGACGCGGGCCACGAGCTCCTCGAAGAGCTGGCGGTGCTCGGCCGAGACGGTGAAATGGACGTCGGCACGGCCCTGACTGGTGGCGTAGAGGGCGGCTTCTACGAGGTGCTCCTCGAGGGGCGTGCGGGCACAGTCGGGGTAGGCGTGGAACTGGAGCAGGCCTTTGGGCAGCTGCCCGTAGGCCAGGCCGTCCTCGTCGAGCATGGCGTGGACGACTTCGCGGTAGGAGCCTTCGGCCATCAGGTCGTCGACGCCCTTGCCGTAGAGCACGGTGCAGGCATCGTCGAGGGCGGGGAAGAAGGCAAAGGAATGGATGCTGGCGAAGAAGGTGCGCTCGAAGTCGGTGGCGGGGGCGTCGCTCTGCCCGTCGCGGAACTCAAACATATTCTTGAACATACGCGAGGCGGCGCCGCTGGCGGGCACGAACTTGGTGACGCGGTGGCCTTCGGCTTTGTAGTTGTTCCAGGCCTCGACGTAGGCTTGGCTGTCGGCATCGGAGGGCGCCTTGATGCCGGCTCCTATGGCGGCGGCGGCGCGCAGGCGCAGGAAGGGGAAGCCCTGGATGAACCGCTGCAGTTGGTGCTCTGCCTGCTCGGGCGTGATGCCCTTGGCTGAGAGCTGTTTCAGGTCGTCTGAAGTGAACATAGTAGACAATTGTTTTTACGTTGTTGAAATGTTATTTGTTATGAATTTGCGGTCAAAAATAGTGAAAATTGTCGAAACAATACTCGCGATTGAGGAAAAAAGATTATCTTCGCATCTAAAATAATCGATTTCACTCTGCAATGGACTCTAATAATATTCTTTCGACACGCGAAATGGCGCTCTTGAGGGAGCGCGCTGCCGAGCTGAAGAGGCTGCTCGGCAAGGAGCTGAAGGCGAGCGACGAGGAGAGCCTCAGCGCGCTATGGACTCAGGCTCTGGAGGCTGGCACGCTGCAGCGCGATGCCTTCGGGATGCACCCGCTGCTGAGCGACGTAGAGACGGGCATCGTGCTCGCCACGGAGATAGGCGTCTCGAGGGCGGCTGTGCTGGGCCTGCTCACCAACCGCCTGCTGGCGGGGGGCTTCATCAGTGCCGAGGGGCTGGCACGCCGCTTCGGCGACGACGTGGCCACAATCGTCAAAGGCCTCACGCGCATCAACGAGCTTTACGAGAAGAACCCCATCATCGAGAGCGAGAACTTCAAGCAGCTGTTGCTCTCGCTGGCTGCCGACATGCGCGTCATCCTGGTCGTCATTGCTTCGCGCGTGTGCGTAATGCGCGCTATTAAGGAGTCGGAGAACGACAAGGCGCGGCGCAAAGTGTCGACCGAAGCGGCTTACCTCTACGCTCCCCTCGCCCACAAGCTCGGACTTTACAAGATTAAAAGCGAACTCGAAGACCTCTCGCTGAAGTACCTCGAGCACGACGCATACTACCATATCAAGGAGAAACTGAACGCCACGAAGAAGAGTCGCGACGCTTATATCGACCGATTCATAAAGCCTATAGACGAGCGACTTAAAGCCGCAGGCTTAAAGTTCCACATGAAGGGCCGCACGAAGAGCATCCACAGCATCTGGCAGAAGATGAAGAAACAGCGGTGCCCCTTCGAGGGCGTCTATGACCTCTTCGCCATCCGCATCATCCTCGACTCGCCCCTCGAGCGCGAGAAGCAGGACTGCTGGCAGGTGTTCTCTATCATCACCGACATGTACCAGCCCAACCCCAAGCGTATGCGCGACTGGCTCTCGATACCGAAGAGCAACGGCTACGAGAGCCTGCACATCACCGTCATGGGCCCCGAAGGCAAATGGGTGGAGGTGCAGATTCGCACCGAGCGCATGGATGAGATTGCCGAGCGCGGACTGGCAGCTCACTGGCGCTACAAAGGCGTCAAGGGTGGCGAGGCCGCCGTGGAGGCTTGGCTGCAGAGCATCCGCGGAGCACTCGAGGCGGGCGACGACCTGCAGCTGATGGACCAGTTCAAGATGGACCTGTACGAGGACGAAGTCTTCGTCTTCACGCCCCACGGCGACCTCTTCAAGCTGCCGCAGGGCGCCACCGTGCTCGACTTCGCCTACGCCATACACACTAAGATAGGCAACAAATGCACCGGCGGACGCATCGGAGGGCGCATGGTGACGCTGCGCCACGTACTGCAGAGCGGCGACCAGGTGGAGATCATGACGCACGCCAACCAGGTGCCCAAGCAGGACTGGCTCAACGTGGCCAAGACGGGGCGCGCACGCTCGAAGATACGCCAGGCCCTGAAGGAGATGGCCGCCAAGGACGCGGCTTTCGCCAAGGAGGAGCTGGAGCGCAAGGCCCGCAACCGCAAGATTGAGCTCGAGGAGGCTACCCTCATGCACACCATGACGCGCCTCGGCTACCGCGTCGTCACGGAGTTCTACAAAGCGCTGGCCGACGGCACACTCGACATGAACACTGTCCTCTCGACCTATCTCATGCAGCAGAGGCACGAGCGGGGCGAGGTGACCGCGCAGACCATCAGCGCCGACAACTTCAACGCTCCCACCAACGCAGCTGCCACGGCCGGCAAGGGCGACGTGCTCGTCATCGACAAGAACATGCGGGGTATTGACTACATCCTGGCGCGTTGCTGCCAGCCTGTCTATGGCGACGAGGTCTTCGGATTCCTCACTTCGGGGGGCGGCATCAAAGTGCACCGCGTCAACTGCCCTAATGCGCCGGCGCTGCGCTCGCGCTACGGCTACCGTATCATCGACGCACGATGGGAGGGCAAGGGCAACAGCCAGTACGGCATCACGCTGCGCATCGTAGGGCAGGACGACCTCGGCATCGTGAACAACATAACTTCGATAATCTCGAAGGACGAGAAGATTCTGCTGAGGAGCATCTCCATCGACTCGCACGACGGCCTCTTCTCAGGCACCCTCACTATCATGCTCGACAACCTGGCTCGCCTCAAGGGCCTCATCCAGAAAATCTCAAACGTCAGAGGCGTCAAGAACGTGGAGAGGATGTGAAGAATGAAGAATGAAAAATGAAAAATGAAAAACGAAAAATGAAAAATCTCGCAAGCTCTGCTTGTTATTAAGGAGTTAACATAACTTGAATGACGAATGGGGACTGAGAATTGAAAATTGAGAAACGGAAGTTAAAAGGTCTTAAGTTATTTCTCTATTTCAATTATTAGCTATACATTTGCATTACAAATGCGAAAGAAAATGGCTATAAACAAGATAAAACTCTTATACATATATGTATTATTATGCCTCGCCACAGCGCCCGCCACGGCGCTCGCGCAGGAAATCGTCGTAGGCACATACTCCTTCAAGGACGGCGGAGAATACGAGGGCGAGCTCTTCAAAGGACGACCCTGGGGTAAGGGCGTCACCCGCTACAAGAACGGCGACATCTACGAGGGCGAATACAACAAAGGCAAGCGCCAAGGCTACGGCATCTACACCTTCACCGACGGCGAGCGCTACGAAGGCGAATGGTATCAGGACCAGCAACACGGACAGGGCGTCTTCTACTTCCGCAACAACAACCGGTACGACGGCCTCTGGTTCCGCGACTTCCAGCAAGGCAAAGGCACGATGCACTACTTCAACGGCGACACCTACGAAGGCGACTGGGTGGAAGACAAGCGCGATGGCACCGGCATCTACACCTACGCAGGCGGCGACTACTACAAAGGCTCGTGGAAAGCCGACCTCAAGGACGGGCAAGGCCTGTTCGTGTGGGCTAACGGAGCCAGCTACAACGGTGCATGGAAAGCCGGACGGATGAATGGCAACGGCACCTACCACTACGCCAACGGCGACGTCTACAAAGGCTCCTTCGTAAACGACTCGCTCGAGGGACGAGGTATCTACTCATTCAACAACGGCGACCGCTACGAAGGAGGCTACCGAAAGAGCCAGCGCGAGGGCGACGGCGTCTTCGTCTATGCCAACGGCAACAAGTACGTTGGCCAGTTCCGGGGAGGATTAAAGCACGGAAGCGGAGTATTCACCGGCGTCGACGGCACCAGCTACACCGGACAGTGGCGCAACGACAAGAAAGAAGGACGAGGCCGCTACGTCTGGAGCAACGGCGATGTCTACGACGGCGAGTGGCGCGACGGCGTCATGGACGGCGAAGGCATCTTCCGAGGAGCCGACGGCAGCAAATTCCGAGGACTCTTCAAGGGCGGAGAGCGCCATGGCAAATGCGTCATGGAGACTGCCGACGGCGTGCGCTTCGAAGGCTCGTACAAGAACGGCGTGCGCGACGGCGACTTCGTGGAAAAGGACAAAAACGGCAACATCATTCGACGCGGACGCTATGCCAACGGGCGCATCGAGGAAAACTGAAGAGCCTGACTGCAACTTACAATTTAACGCTTCTGAGCCAAGACGTTTAGTGTTCAGACGTCCATTTATAGACTAAATGCAAGAGATTCAGCCAATCTCTTGCACTTTTATTTTGTCGGTACGGAAAAAAGACGTACCTTTGCCGCACGTTTGGAGTTAGCACCTCATTAACACTCCGGCGTTGCTTTAGTCAATATTCAACACATTAATACGTAAAAGAGCAAAATGATTATTGATAGCGTAGCTATGTTTGACCGTTACGTCGGATTGAACAAGCTCTTCAGCGTTGTTGCCGAATTCCTTCGTCACACAGACCTGAGCACACTGCCGGTCGGGAAAACGACGATTCAAGGCGACGACGTTTTCATTAATATACAAGAGGCAGCACCCAAGGCGCGCACCGAGACGCTCTTCGAGACTCACCGCCGAATGATTGACATCCAAGTGCCCATCTCCGACGCCGAAGAGCACGGATGGACGCCCGCAGCACTGTTGCCCGCCGCCGACTACGACGAAGCCACGGATATGACGCTCCACGGCTACGCCGAGAGCAGCAACGGCTCACTGGCCACCACTTATTTCACACTTCGACCAGGGCAGTTTGCCATCTACTTCCCATCAGACGGCCACGCCCCAGCCATCACACCTACAGGCTTACGCAAGGGCATCATCAAAGTGCGAGTATAATCCCCCCAGGAAGTTTTAATTTAACATATTCATGGCAGAGAAAAAGAAAAGCAGTAAGGCCGAGGCTAAAGCCACGCCTAAGAAAAGCACTTCAACGAAGAAGGCTGAGACAAAGACTGCAAAGAAAGCTGCGGCCGGCACCAAAGAGATTACTGCCGCCGCTCCGGCACTCAAAATCCTCAAGAACGATGTTTGGCTTCAGCCCTATGCCGAGGCCATCGAAGGGCGCCATAACTTCGTACAGACTAAGCTGGACGAACTCACAAACAACGGAGCTCGCAAACTCTCAGATTTCGCCACAGGCTACCTCTACTACGGCCTACACCACGAGGACCGCAAATGGATCCTGCGCGAATGGGCTCCCAACGCTACGGCCATCTACGTCATCGGCGACTTCAACAACTGGCAGGAAGACAAAGCCTATGCCATGAAGCGCATCAAAGATACCGGCGACTGGGAACTGCGCGTGCCCGAGAAGAACATGCGCCACGGCGACCTCTTCAAACTCAAGATTCACTGGGACGGAGGCGAAGGCGAACGTATTCCAGCATGGGCAACACGCGTCGTTCAGGATGAGCAGACTAAAATCTTCTCAGCTCAGGTGTGGGCGCCACAGGAGACATACACGTGGAAGGTTCAGAAATTCAAGCCCAACACCTCACCGCTGCTCATCTACGAATGTCACATCGGTATGGCCCAGGATGCCGAGAAGGTCGGCACCTATCGCGAGTTCCGCGAGAACGTGCTGCCGCGCATAATCGCAGACGGCTACAACTGCATACAGATTATGGCCATACAGGAGCACCCCTACTACGGCTCCTTCGGTTACCACGTCTCCAGCTTCTTCGCTGCCAGCTCGCGCTTCGGCACACCCGAGGAACTCAAAGAGCTCATTGATGCGGCCCACGAGAAAGGCATTGCCGTCATCATGGACATCGTGCACAGCCACGCCGTGAAGAACGAGAACGAGGGCCTTGGCAACTTCGCCGGCGACCCCAACCAATACTTCTATCCCGGCGGGCGCCACGAACATCCGGCATGGGACAGCCTCTGCTTCGACTACGGACGTAATGAGGTGCTCCACTTCCTGCTCTCCAACTGCAAATATTGGCTCGAGGAGTATCACTTCGACGGCTTCCGCTTCGACGGCGTCACCTCAATGCTCTACTACAGCCACGGACTCGGCGACAACTTCCTCGACTACGGAGCCTACTACAACGGCAACGAGGACGACAACGCCATTGCTTATCTCACGCTGGCCAACCTGCTCATTCATGAGGTGAAGTCTAAAGCTATCACCATCGCCGAAGAGGTCTCCGGCATGCCCGGACTGGCCATGCCTTTCAAGGAAGGCGGCTACGGCTTCGACTACCGCATGGCCATGAACATCCCCGACTACTGGATTAAGGTCATCAAAGAACAACGCGACGAGGACTGGAAGCCCAGCTCAATGTTCTGGGAAGTAAAGAACCGCCGCGCTGACGAGAAGACCATCAGCTACTGCGAAAGCCACGACCAGGCGCTCGTCGGCGACAAGACGATCATCTTCCGCCTCATCGATGCCGACATGTACTGGCACTTCAAGAAGGGCGACGAGAACTACAACGTTGAGCGAGGAATAGCCCTCCACAAGATGATACGTCTGCTCACCGCCTCAACGATGAACGGCGGCTACCTCAACTTCATGGGCAATGAATGGGGACATCCTGAATGGATTGATTTTCCACGCGAGGACAACGGATGGAGCTATAAGTATGCACGACGCCAGTGGAACCTCGTCGACGACAAAGACCTCTGCTACCACTACCTCGGCGACTTCGACAAAGCCATGCTCCAAGTGCTGAAGATGCAGAAGGATATCCAGAAGACGCCCGTCACGGAAATCATCACCAACGACGGTGACCAGGTCTTCGCCTACCAGCGTGGCGACCTGCTCTTCGTCTTCAATTTCTCCTACAACCGCAGCTACACAGGCTATGGTTTCCGAGTACGCCAGGGCAGCTACAACGTGCTTCTCAACACCGACGACACGGCCTTCGGAGGTCACGGGCTCAACGACGACACAATAAGTCATCTGACTAACTTCGACCCCATCCTCGCCCGCGAGAACAAGGGATGGCTCAAGCTCTACCTGCCCGCCCGCTCGGCCGTAGTGCTGACACGGAGCACCGAGTAAAACGATTCTCTCCCGTAAGTTTCGCAAAATCATAATGACATGGATGTCATTGCGAAACTTTGGGGCAAAACATAAAAGCCTGCTACTGAGCTCAGTAGCAGGCTTTCCTTTTATCCGTAGGGAAATTCCCTCCTCGTTTAGGTAAAATCCGTTTGCAGGCTTTGTGAATAGTCGTACCTTTGCAGCGAGATAAAGAAAAAGAAACTATTAACTCATTAAAAACATACGACAATGAAAAAGATCTTAGCAACACTCGCAATGGCATTCGGCTGCATCCTTTCAGCAGCAGCTATGAGCTACGAAGAGGCCCGCGAGCAGGCCCTCTTCCTCACCGACAAGATGGCATACGAGCTCAACCTCAATGACGAGCAGTATGAGTACTGCTACGAGATAAACCTTGACTACCTGCTCAGCGTGGAGACGGCCGACGACGTCTACGGCAATTATCTCGCCTACCGCAACGCCGACCTGCGCCATATCCTCTTCGACTGGCAGTACACAATCTTTGCCGCCACAGACTATTTCTTCCATCCGCTGCTCTGGCACCGCGGCGTCTGGACGTTCCCAATCTATCGCCACTACGCCTACGGCCACTACTTCTACCATCGTCCTCACGTCTACCTCAGCTATCGCGGCGGACACGGGCGCTTCTATTTCGGAGGCGGCTACTATGGTAACCGTCGCCCCCACTGGAACGGAGGCCTGCGCGGCCACGACCGCGGTCCGGTGACTCGCCGTGGCGACTTCGGACGCGGCGGACACGACAACGGGCGCAACAGCATAGGACACACGCGCAGCGGACGCAACGGCAGCTTCGGAGGCACACGTTCTCAGCATCGCGACGACACCTACGGCTTGGGCAGCCAGAGCCACACCCGCGGCAACCGCACCGGTTCGTTCGGCACCACACGTTCCTCATCTGATGCAGGCCGCTCATCCATCGACCACACACGCACCTCCGATGCCACACGCTCGTCAAGTTTCGGCACCACACGCTCATCCGCAGACGCAGGACATTCGTCTATTGGCGCCACACGCTCATCCGCAGACGCAGGACGTTCGTCCTTCAGCACCAGTGGCCGCTCGGTAAGCAACGATGCACGCACGGGCAGTTTCTCACGCAGCGGCAGCAATTCCTACAGCCACCCCAGCTCGACGCGTAGCTACAGCGGCTCCAGCCGTCCGAGCATAGCCACACGCTCGTCAAGCAGCGCAGGCTCTATGGGAGGCTCGCGTGGCAGCAGCTCAATGGGCTCGCGTGGCAGCAGCTCAATGGGTTCACACAGCGGAGGCTCTATGGGCGGTTCGCGCGGCGGCCACAGCGGTCGCGGCCGATAGTAAGGAGCCACAAGCAAGCATCGTGGTAAGCGGTGCCATCATAAAGCCAGTCGCACAACGGGGCAGAAGGCGTAAAGCCAGCCAGCTCGAATATGCGGCTGGCTTTTTTGTTTTCTACGGAAATGATGGCATAGAGAGTGTGGAGGTGAATGGCCTCAGCATAGTCGATGAGCAGCGCCAAGGCGCGCTGCCCTATGCCCTGCCCTTCGTAGCCGGGCAGCAGAGCCATGCCTAATTCAGCACGGCCGTGGAGGGGATCAAAGTTTGTCAGGTCTACAAAGCCTACAGGCGTCCAAGCCTCTGCGTCTGAGGCTGCGGCGGCACTGGGCTGCCTGACGTCTACGGTCAGGCGCACCTGCTTGTCGGCAAAGATGTCGGCAGTGTTTTGCTCGAGAAACTGGCGGAGCGCGAATCGCGAAAAGAAGGCGGTCGCACTGCCGTACTGCCACAGTGCCAGATCGTTCTCGAGCTTATAAGCCAGCTCCAGGTCCTCGGGCTCGGCCGCTCTGAGGCGAATGTCATTCGAAGCAGTCATTGGGCAGAATCAGTGTTTTGTGCTTCAGAGAGTAGGTCCCGAGGTGCAGGTTCAGCCCCTTGGAGTGAGCTGCACGTAAGGTCTCTATGACGCGGGTGTAGGCCTCGCCGTCGGCGTCGGTCTCTAAAGTGAGATACAAGGCCTTGCGCGTATGAGGGCTGGCAGCCACTTCGTCGAGGTCGGCACAGCGATAGGCCTCCAAGTGGTTGCGGCGGCAGACTTCCTCAACGGCTGACCACGCCGCATCGCTGCCCACGAATATCATTCGCTCGCGTGAGGCACCGCACGAGCTCCACACCATCAGGCGGCGTCCGAACTTGGCTATCATGACCAGGAAGCCGCAGACGTAGACGGCAATCTTCACCAGCCACGACAGGCCGCGGTATTTGCGCCGCAGGTTCTTATTGAAGAAGATGAGCATCGCGTTGTAGAAATTATATACGTAGCGCATGCTCGTCAGTTTCGTCGACTCGCCTTTGTAGTGAAGAATGGGCGACGGCAGATACCAGTTCTGCCATCCGTGCTTCAGTATGCGGTAGCTCAAGTCGATGTCCTCGCCGTACATGAAATAGTCCTCGTCGAGGAAGCCTACCTCGTCCAGCGTCTGCCGGCGCATCATCATGAAAGCACCAGAGATCACCTCAATCTGCGAGGCCTGCGAGGCATCGAGGTATTGCATATAATATTTGCCGAAGTGGCGGTGCTTGGGGAAGAGCCAGCAGAGACCCGACATCTTGTAGAACGCCGTGGCGGGCGTAGGTATACCTCGCCGCGACTCCAAGGCGAAGGAGCCGTCGTGGTTCACCATCATCGTGCCCAGCGCCCCGGCCTGCGGGTGGCTGTCCATGAGGCTCAGGGCCTGGCGTAGCGTCGCCTGCGAGAGGATTGTGTCGGGGTTGAGAAGGAGTATGAAGTCGCCCTGAGCCTGGCAGATGGCGGAGTTGTTGGCTCTCGAGAAGCCCACGTTAGCCTTATTCTCGATGAGTCGCACCCAAGGGAAGGCACGGCGGACATAGGCTACAGAGTCATCCTCGCTGGCGTTGTCGACGATCCAAACCTCTGCCTCAAGGCCCTCGATGGCTGCTGCCACGCTCTCGAGACACTGTGCCAGATAAGGGCGGACGTTATAACTTACAATTATTATCGACAGTTGCATTCTTCCAAGAGATTTCAACGCGAGCCTTGCGGCCAGATGAAGGCAAAGCCTACAAGCACCATCAACGCCATGTAGGCAAAGGTCGGCTCAGTGCCGAACAGATAATAGCAAACAATATTCAGACACAGCGGCACATACAGGACCACAATCCTGCAGATATCGGAACGCAGCGATGCTACGCCCTCCCCGCCGTCAGCGCTAACGTCATCGCCTGCAAAGAGCTTGTCGACGAATGCAATACGACGCCACTTCAGCGCCAAGGGAAGCGAGACGAGCGTCAGCGCCACACACGCAATCTGTGCCCAGTACTCGGCAGCGCTGCCCGGGGCCAGCACGCCCGTGGGCAACAGTCCTGCCTCAAAAGCCACCGTCAGCAGAGCTGCAGTGACTAATGAAACAATATATGTTATCTTACTTAACGACATTATCTTTAAATTATCAATTGTTCGCTCGGCGTTTGCCAAGCGCCCGGCTCTGCCGCTTTGCTCTGCAAAGTGCCCGGCCCTACGGGACGCTTGACCCTTCAAGAACTACGGCCGCATGCCGTGCACTCTTAGCCCCCAAACGGTCGGCGGTCCACGATGCTTCGGCCCAGAGTCACCTCGTCGGTATAGTGCAATGCCTCGTTCTGTGCTACGCCACGCGCTAGCGTAGTTACCTTCACGGCCGTATGCGCCAACTTACGGAAGATGAAGAAGCACGTCGTGTCGCCCTCCATCGTGGGGCTCAGGGCAAAGATTACCTCGGTTATGCCACCGCCCTCTACGCGCTGCACCAGCGAGTCTATCTCGAGGTCCGAAGGCCCGATGCCGTCGATGGGCGAGATGATTCCTCCGAGCACGTGGTAGACACCTGTGAAGCTACCGGTGGCCTCAATGGCCATGACATCCTCCACGCTCTCTACGACGCAGACCAGACTATGGTCGCGCGAGGCCGACTGGCATATCTCGCACTCCTCGCCGTCGCAGATATTATGGCACACGCGGCAGTAGCGCACGTTGGCAACCAGCTCGCTGAGGCTTGAGGCCAGCGCCTCCACATCGGCCTGCGGTCGCCGCAGCAAGTGCAGCACCAGCCGCATCGCCGTCTTGCGTCCTATGCCTGGCAGGCTCGACATCTGCCCCACGGCCCTCTCGAAGTAAACCGATGGTATCTCCATATTGACTGCAAAGGTACACAAAAGATTGTCTCGGCGGTTACGCTTTGCTACTAAAAAAACTTAAATACAAAAAATACGA
>FLNY01003155.1_pt1 | contig 20812 bp, 15 predicted proteins | sample 1140381 | NCBI WGS metagenome assembly FLNY01 (sample SAMEA3878172, study PRJEB12797) | bioreactor metagenome | biome: Moose rumen | place: Sweden | collected 2011-10
GCCGTGCGCGTCGACCATGAGCAGCCTTCTGAGCAGGGCGCCCGCTGGTACACCGGTTCTGGCATCTATCGTCATGCATGGCTCACGCTGACCCAGCCTGTCCACGTAGCAACCTACGGCACCTACGTGACCACTCGCAACTCAGGCGAGGTCTGTGTGCAGACAACTGTCAGCAACGACGGCGGGCGCGACGCCAAGGTCAGCATCGAGCATCGTGTGCTCAATGCCCAGGGGCGGCAGGTCGCTCTAAACAAAGCGGCACTTCTCCACCTTCAAAGTGGCACTTCACGGGCCGAGAAGCGGCACTTCGTTTTAAACGAAGTACACCTTTGGTCTGTCGACGATCCTTATTTATATACGCTCAAGACTGTCATCCGTCAGGGTGGACGCGTCATCGACGAATACAGCACCACGTTTGGAGTGCGCGAGATTGAGTTTTCGCCTACTCAGGGCTTTTTGCTCAACGGCCAGCGACTGAAGCTGAAGGGCCTCTGCCTGCACCAGGACGACGGCTGCTTAGGTACGGCTGTGCCCGACCGGGCCTACGAACGTCGTCTTGAGATTCTTAAGGAATATGGCTGCAACGCCGTGCGCATGAGCCACAACCAGCCGTCGCCCGAGCTGCTCGACCTCTGCGACCGCATGGGCTTCCTCGTCATCGACGAGGCGTTCGATAAATGGAAGTCGGGCTACTATGAGAAATATTTCGACGCCTGGTGGCAGCACGACATTCTGAATATGCTCACCCGCGACCGCAATCATCCCTCCATTATCCTCTGGAGCATCGGCAATGAGCTGCAAGAGGCGTGGGATGAAACCGGCGAGGGCGTCCGTCGTGCCGAGATGCTGCGTGACTTCGTGCACGAACAGGAGCCCACGCGTCCCGTCAACCTGGCTGCGCAGAACAACCACAACGGTGCTTTCTCGGCTGTGGCCGACGTCTCCGGCTATAACTACCTGGAGGAGCGCATGATCAGCGACCATCGCCGCAATCCCCAGCAGTGTTTCCTCGTCACTGAGGAACTGCCCTACTACCGAGGGGCTGAAGGCAACATCCGCAGCTACGACGAGAATAATCCGTGGAATGCCGTGGCGGAGCACGACTGGATAGCCGGCGGCTTCATCTGGGTCGGTGTCGACTATCTGGGTGAGGCGGGATGGCCCAGTCATGGCTGGCCCAATGGTCTCTTCGACATCACCATGCATGAGAAGCCGCGTGCCGCCTTCCACCGGGCCATGTGGAGCGACCGCCCCCACGTTGGTCTGGCCGTTATGAATCCCGGCTTCGACCTCGACCATGGGCGCGACCTCTGGCAGTGGCCCAACATGGCCGACCACTGGAGTCTGTCACGTCAATACGACGGTCAGGTGATGGAAGTGCGCACCACTACCAACTGCGACCGTGTGGAGCTCTGGCTCAACGGCAAGCAGATGGGGTCGAAGCTGACTGCTGATTTCCCTAACCATACGATCAAGTGGAATATCCCCTTCCAGCGCGGCCGGCTGATGGCCCGGGCCTTCCGCGGCGACGACTTGGTTGATTCGTGCTCCATCGTCTCGGCATACACGTCGGAACGTCTGTTGGTGAAACCCGATCGCACAGAACTGAAGGCTGACGGTCAGGACCTGAGCTTCATCGCCCTTGAGCTGACCGACCGTGACGGTCATCCCGTTCAGGTGGACGACCGTCTGGTCACCGTCACCGTTGAGGGTCCGGCCCGTCTGCGAGGCGTCGATTCTGGCGACCTGCGCCGCAATGTGCCCTTCGGCACACCCGCCCTCAAGACCTGGCAGGGACGTGCCCAGGCTGTGGTGCAGACCACCCGCGAGGCTGGCACCATCCGAGTCCGTGTGCATGTCGATGGCTTCGACAATGACACAGCATGCGAATTACATTCAAAATGATAACATATAGGCACAATGAAAAGACTCCTTTCATCCTTCTTAATGGCGGGTGCTGCATGCCTCACCGTCGCGGCACAGACAGCCCAGTTCCGCTATTTCACCTATAGCGGCAATGACGAGCGCTTCCAGAAGACCATCGATCCGACCCGCGAATACATGAACCCCATCATAGCCGGATTTGCCCCTGATCCGAGCATCTGCCGCAAGGGCGACACCTACTATTTGGTCAACTCGTCGTTCACGTTCTTCCCCGGAGTGCCCATCTACACCAGCCGCGACCTGCTCCACTGGCAGCAGCTGGGCTATGTGCTCGACCGCGAGAGCCAATTGCCCCTGAAAGGCCAGCGTGTCTCGGGCGGCATCTATGCTCCGGCCATCACCTATAATGAGAAGAACAAGACGTTCTATATGATTACGACCAACGTGGGCCGCGGCAATTTCTTCGTGAAGACGCAGGATCCCGCCCAGGGCTGGAGTGAGCCCGTCTACCTGCCCAAGGTGGGCGGCATCGACCCGTCGTTCTTCTTCGACAAGGACGGCCGCGGGTATATTGTCAACAACGACGCTCCAGCCACGGAGCCGCGCTACAACGGTGAGCGGAGCATTTGGATCCACGAGTTCGACGTCAAGGGCGACAGCGTCGTTGGCGAACAGCGCGAGCTCTTGCGGAGCGGCACCCACGTGCAGCCCAACCCTATCTGGATTGAGGGGCCTCACATGTATCGCATCGGCAAATACTATTATCTGATGTGTGCTGAGGGCGGCACGGGCGACTGGCACTCCGAAGTCATCCTACGAGCCTCGGTCAAGAGCGACCCTACCGACCCCGCGTCGTGGGAGGAGTGCCCGCATAATCCTATCCTCACCCAGCGTCAGGGGCTCGACCCTCATCGGAAGGACATCGTCACCAGTGCAGGACATGCCGACCTGGTGCAGACGCCCAAGGGCGACTGGTATGCCGTCTTCCTGGGCTGTCGTCCCTACGAGGCTGATTTCTACAACACGGGACGCGACACCTATATGCTGCCCGTCGCATGGGAGGACGGATGGCCTACCATTCTGGAAAATGGCAAGCCTGTCCCCACCGTCGTTCCGTTGACCTCACCCGTTCAGAACTTGACAGAGACGACGTCGTTACTGAATGGTAATTTTACCTATACCGACCGCTTTGACGGTGAACAGCTGGACCAGCGCTGGAACTTCCTGCGCCAGCTCACCGACTGCTATCAACTGGGCAGTGACGGTCTCACGCTTCGTCCTATGGCGGGCAACATCCTGAAGCGCGACCCCATGTCGGCCCTCTTCTGTCGTCAGCAGCACACAGACTTCACGGCTGAGACGTCTCTTACATTTATGCCGCAATCAGGTCAGCAGCTGGCAGGCCTGACCCTGCTGCAGAACGAGGAGTATAATTTCGTCTTCGGCATCACCCTTCTGCAGGGCCGGCGGGCCATCGTCCTGAAACGCACCGAGAAGCAGACCCTGCTCATCGGCTCAGCCCTGCTGACAGGCCCGTCTGACCAGCCGCTACGTCTGAAGATCGAAGGTCACGGCCGCTATTATGACTTCCTTTTTGCTGAGGGCAATGGCCCCTGGCAGATGTTGGCCCGCGGCGTCGATGCCGTCAACCTGAGCACCCATCAGTCGGGCGGCTTCATCGGAGCTTGTATCGGGCTCTATGCCACGACCAATAACGAATAAGATGAATCTATGAGCGAACGTGCGGAAATAATAGCCACCTGCTATCAGACGGTACGCGACCGGCTGGTGGGCTACGTCGAGAAGCGGCTGGCTGACAGGGCAGAGGCTGAAGACATCGTACAGGATGCCTTCGAACGCCTGCTGACTTCAGACCAGTTGCTGACGGCAGAGACCTTGCCTGCCCTGACGTTCACCGTCGTTCGCCATTTGCTGACTGATTATTTCCGCCGCCGCGCCTGTCGTGCTGCCTATGTGTTCACCGCGGAGCAGGGCGACGATGCGTCGCGCCTCTGCTCGCTCCACGAAGTCGAGGAGTGGCTCCATCGGGGCATGGCCCGCCTGTCGCCTGACAGTCGTGAAGCCTATCGTCTGCACATCGAGGGCGGCATGAAGATTTCCGAGATACAGCGTTTGACCCATCAGAACTATAAACAACTGGAGTACTCGCTCGGTGTTGCCCGCCGTGCGATGCGTCAATACATGAAACGATTTGCATCATGAACAGACTCTCTATCCTTTGGATGATAGTGGTGTCGGCATGCCTTTTGGCTTGCACGACAGAAGTGGAGGACGGCCACGACCTATGGCTCAGAATGCCCAAGAACGCCCATGCCCTCCAAATTACGTCAAACAGTGAGTCACCGACGGCCCATATCGCCGTTGAAGAGCTTGAGCGCGGCTGGCAGGGTGGGGCAGTGACACTCCGTCTTGACAAAGACCTTGACCTTGGCGACGGTTATGCTTTAGAGGTGGGCGATGACCAGAGCATCACCCTCAGTGCTTCGGGCGATCTCGGTTTGCTCTATGGTTCCTACGCCTTGCTGCGCGCCCAACAGACGGGCATGCCTGTGGAAGAGGGCGTTTCCAAGCCCCTGTTACCGCTGCGTATCCTTAATCACTGGGACAATCTCGACGGCTCCATTGAGCGAGGCTATGCTGGACGGAGCATCTTCTGGGGCTCCGACTCCGTGCCTGCCTACGACGTCATGCGCCAGTATGCCCGAGCCAATGCCTCCATCGGCATCAACGGCACAGTGCTCAATAATGTCAATGCCTCGCCGCAGATGCTCTCTTCGGACAATCTTGCGAAGGTGAAGCGCCTTGCCGACGCATTCCGTCCTTATGGACTTAGGGTTTATCTCTCTGTCAATTTCGCATCGCCGATAGGCCTTGGAGGGCTGCCGACGGCTGATCCGCTCGAGCCGCAAGTACAATCGTGGTGGAAAGCCAAGGTGGATGAAATCTATCAGCAGGTGCCTGACTTCGGCGGTTTCCTCGTGAAGGCCAACTCCGAGGGCCAGCCCGGTCCTGGCGACTATGGGCGTACGCATGCCGAAGGTGCCAACATGCTGGCGGAGGCTGTAGCCCCTCATGGCGGCATCATCATGTGGCGGGCCTTTGTCTATGGCTATCATGACGGCGAGGACCGTGTCAAGAAGGCGGTCAGTGAGTTTCAGCCGCTCGACGGTCAGTTCCTGCCCAACGTCATTCTTCAGATTAAGAATGGTCCGCTTGACTTCCAGCCGCGCGAGCCTTACAGTCCCCTGTTCGACCAGATGAAGCAGATACCCATGATGGCCGAGTTGCAGATTACACAGGAGTACACCGGCCAGAGTCGTCATCTTGTCTATCTCGCTCCCATGTGGACCGAATTCTTTGGCTTTGTCGATCCTGCATCGCTGACAGGCGTGGCTGGCGTAGCCAATATCGGCAACGACGTCAACTGGTGCGGTCACCACTTCTCGCAGGCCAATTGGTATGCCTTCGGGCGCCTCGCATGGGACCCCGGACTCTCTTCGCGTCAGATTGCCGACGAGTGGCTGCGTCAGACCTTTACAACCAAGCCGGAATTTGTGGAGCCAGTGACCGAGATGATGCTTGGCAGCCGTGAGGCCTGTGTCGACTATATGATGCCTCTCGGCCTGCACCATATCTTCAAGGACGAGCACCACTACGGACCCTATCCCGAGGGCAATTCTCCTGAATTCCCTGATGAGTGGAAACCCGTTTGGTACCACAAGGCTGACTCTGCTGGCGTGGGCTTCAACCGCTCCTCTACCGGCACCAATGCTGTGGCTCAGTATCGCAGTCCTTACTGCGAACTCTACGACGATCCGGAGACCTGCCCCGATGACTATCTGCTTTGGTTCCACCATCTGCCCTGGGACTATACGATGCACGATGGCTCGACTCTCTGGGAGAGCCTCTGCCGCCGTTACAACGAGGGTGTGGCCTACGTCGACAGCATGGAGTCCACCTGGCAGGCCGTCCGTCCGTATATTGATGCACGTCGCTGGAACGAGGTGGAGGCCCGCCTCAAGCATCAGCAGGAGAATGCCCGCGAGTGGCGCGACCATTGCCTCGGCTATTTCCATCAGTTCTCGGGCATGGATTATTAAAACAGGGCCAATCCGAAATATCCGGCTGACCCAAAAATGGGTCAGTCCAAAAAGCAAGTTGTGGAGCCCGTAGCTACTTCCCTCCTTAAAAGGAGGGGTCGGGGGTGGTTGATTCTTCAGCGAATGTGACCTGCGGCTTGTGTTTTTCAACCACCCCTTGCCCCTCATTTTAAGGAGGGGAGTTATATAGTCACTGCTACAACCGGCTTTTCGGACTGAGCCCAAATAATGACAATGAAAAGATGAGAAAACCGTTGAGCTTTCTCCTCTTTTCGTTTGTGTCGACACTTGGACTCGAACCAAGGACCCCCACCATGTCAAGGTGATACTCTAACCAGCTGAGCTATGCCGACTTCAAAATTTGCAAGTGCGCCTGACAGGACTCGAACCTGCACTTCGGAAGAAACCAGATCCTAAGTCTGGCGCGTCTACCAATTCCGCCACAGGCGCCTGATGAGCGATTGCGGGTGCAAAAGTACACATTTTTCCTGAAACCACCAAATTTATTTCGAGAAAAGTTCATGATTTATTAAATTATTTGTACCTTTGCACTATAAATACCTAATATAATATATGGAAATCATTCTTGTCCGACACACCAGCGTCGCCGTTCCCCCTGGCACCTGCTACGGCCAGACCGACGTTGACGTGGCCGACACGTTTGAGTTGGAAGCCTCGGCGACGCTCAGAAGTCTGGCGCCCTACGTCCCATTCGATGCCATCTACAGCTCTCCTTTGCAGCGGGCTCGCAAGCTGGCAGCCTTTTGCGGCTATGCAGCCCCCCGGCTTGACGACCGTCTGATGGAGATGTCGATGGGCGAGTGGGAGATGAAACCCTACAGCGAGCTGACCGATGATTATGCCAAGCAGTGGTTCGACGACTACCTCAGTATGCCGACGCCCGGCGGTGAGGGCTTTCCTATGTTGCGTCAACGCGTCGACGAATTCCTCGACGAACTGAGACTGAAACCCTATCAGCGTGTGGCTGTCTTTGCCCATGGCGGGGTGCTGGTATGCGCAGGCCTCTACGGCGGATTGTTTGAATTGGAGAACGCCTATTCCCACCAGGTGGGCTATGGCGGCATTGAACGTATTGAAATATGAGTCACATCATACTAATCACTGGCGGACAGCGCTCAGGCAAGAGTGAATATGCCGAACAGTTGGCTCTCGAGTTGACTGCCAACCCCGTCTATGTAGCGACCGCTAAGGTGTGGGATGACGAGTTTCGTGAGCGAGTCCACCGACATCAGGAGCGTCGCGGGCCCCAGTGGATCAACATCGAGGAGCCTATGTGGCTCAGCCAACATGATCTGACGGACCGCGTAGTTGTTGTCGACTGCATCACGCTCTGGCTGACCAACTTTTTCTTCTTTGAGGAAGACAACGACGTCCAGCGTGCCCTCCGCCAGGCTAAGGAGGAGTTCGACCGACTGACGGCTCAGAACGCCACCTTCATCTTTGTTACCAACGAGATTGGGATGGGCGGTGTCAGTGACAATGCGTTGCAGCGGAAGTTCACTGACTTGCAGGGCTGGATGAATCAGTATGTGGCCGCAAAGGCGGACAAAGTGGTGCTCATGGTGAGCGGAATAAAGGTTAAAGTAAAATGATTTCATTCAATATCCAACAGCCTGACTGCGAGTGTACTATGCAGGTTCAGGAAAAGATTGATAACCTCAATAAGCCTAAGGGTTCGTTAGGGCGGCTCGAGGAGCTGGCCCTACAGATATGTCTCATCCAGCAGACCCTGAACCCGATGCTGTGCCACCCCTGTCACCTGCTCCTTGGCGGCGATCATGGCATCGAACGCGAAGGGGTCAGTCTGTCGCCCCGCGAGGTGACCTGGCAGCAGATGATCAACTTCACCCGTGGCGGTGGCGGCTGCAACATGTTCTGTCGTCAGCATGGGTTTAAGATGCGCATCGTCGACGTGGGTGTCGACTACGACCTTTCGTCTTTTCCTGACATCATTGACCGCAAGGTGCGCCGTGGCACACGCAATTTTCTTTATGAGCCAGCCATGACCGAAGCGGAGTATGAACAGACGCTCGGGGTGGGGGCTGCCTTGATTGACAACTGCGCCGCGGAAGGCTGCAACATTGTCAGCATCGGTGAGATGGGCATCGGTAACACGTCGCCGTCAAGCATTTGGATGAGCCTTTTTGGCAATATTCCCTTGGTAGACTGCATTGGTGCAGGCTCCGGGCTCGACGAGGCAGGCATCCGCCATAAGCATGATGTGCTGACGCGGGCGTTGGCCACTCATTCGCTGTTCAACTTTGACTATTCCACAGCTGACGCGATTCGTTATTTCGGCGGCTACGAGATGGTGGCGGCCATCGGAGCCATGCTTCGTGCGGCCGAGCGACGCATGATAGTGCTCGTCGATGGCTTCATCATGACTGCCTGTGCCCTGGCCGCTGTCAGACTCTGCCCTGCTGTCCGCCACTACATGATCTTCACCCACTGCGGCGACGAGAGCGGCCATCGTCGTATGCTCGACCTGCTCGATGCCCGGCCGCTGCTCAGCCTTGGCCTTCGCCTCGGCGAGGGCACTGGTGCCCTCTGTGCTTATCCGATTGTCGATTCAGCCGTACGCATGGTTAATGAGATGAATACATTTGATAAGGCACAGATAACCAAATACTTTTAAACGGAAAATTAAAGATAAGAAGTAATATATTACAGGTAATTGTGGATTCAAAATTTTCAACTTTCACAGCTCAAGTTCTTGACCGTCCGTGGGCAGCATTCATCTATTTCACGCGCCTGCCCTTATGGCGCATCCATCAGCCGTCGCGCGAAAGCTATGATTCCGTTGTCGAGTGGTGGCCCCTTGTGGGGTGGCTAACAGGTGGACTCATGGCAGCCACGCTCTATTTCGGTTCCATGATATTCCCTTCGACGGTGGCTGTCGTGCTGGCCATCGTCGTTCGCATGCTGACCACTGGTGCCCTGCATGAGGATGGTCTGGCCGATTTCTTCGACGGCTTTGGCGGTGGTGGTTCCGACCGCCAGCGCGTTCTCGACATCATGAAGGACTCCCGTATTGGCACCTACGGCGTCCTGGCCCTCGTGCTCTACGTGCTGCTGCTTTTCTTCTGCCTTTATTCCATGCCGCCTCGCTTGGCCGCTCTGTGCATTTTCGCTGCTGACCCTTACAGTAAGATGGCTACGAGCCAGCTGGTCATGATGATGCCCTATGCCCGCACGGCCGAACAGGCCAAGTCGAAGACCGTCTATCGGCGTCCCTCCACGGCGGCAGGTATATCGTTGGCTGTGCAGGGGCTGTTGCCGATGGCTCTGCTGCTCTGGCTGACCGACGTCGAGTGGGAGTTGGTCATCTTCATCCCCGCCCTGACGATGTATTTCCTCTACCTGCTCATCTGGCGTCGCCTGCGCGGCTATACAGGCGACTGCTGTGGCGCTGTCTGCCTTCTTGTTGAGCTGACTGTCTATCTTATGGCTTGCTGAGAAACTGTCATCAGTAAGCAGGGGTACGGCCGTCAATGTTAGTTGTGAAAATTGCGGACAAATTGTCCCGTAGACTAAAAGAAAACGGCGCTTCTCGACTCAAAAAGGGCCGCTTCTCGACTCAAAAAGCGGCGTTTCTCTCATCGAAAAGCACCGCTTCTTTTCCTTTCTTCAAATAATTTACTGAAAATCAATCGATTAGAAAATTCCGTCAGTCAATTCAGAACTTTATTTACAAAACCAGCCCGTTGCCACTGACTACAAAGGGAAGCTCGGCAGCCCTCGCCCGCTTCGGTGTGTAACGGATGCGGGTGGGGATGCCCGAGCTCCCCGGCAATGTTGCAAAACCTGTTCAGAACTCAGTGAACGAGAGGGGCATCAAGTTCTTGATGCCGTCCATGACGAAGATGCGCCGGCGACCATAGAGCAGGATGCGGATGGGCTGACTGAAGCGCGTCTCGGTCTCGATCATCACCTGACGACAGGTGCCGCATGGCGATACGGGTTCCTCGGTAAGCTCGCCCGTGGTGTCGCGTGCGGCGATGGCCAGCGTCTTCACGGGCACGTCGGGATACTGTGCGCCAGCGGCAAAGATGGCCGAGCGCTCGGCACATAGACCGGCCGGGAAAGCGGCATTCTCCTGGTTGCAGCCAGGCAGCACCTCGCCGTTTTCGAGCAGCAGGGCGGCTCCGACATGGAAGTGGGAGTACTTCGCATAGCTGTTATTGGTCGACTCGATGGCTTTCTCGACGAGGAATTGCTCGTCCTGCGTGAGCTCGTCCATCTGGCACTCGGTGATCTGGATTTTCAGTTTCAGGTCTTTCATATTTACTGATTGTTTAGTCTTTCCTTCAGGTATTGGCCGGTGATGCTCTCCCCGCAGGCGGCCACCTCCTCGGGCGTGCCGCAGACAACGAGCTGACCGCCGCGGTCGCCGCCGTCGGGGCCCAGGTCGACGACGTGGTCGGCCTGGCGGATGACATCCATGTTGTGCTCAATGATGAGCACGGTGTGGCCGCGTTCGATGAGGGCGTCGAGCGATTTCATCAGTCGGGCGATGTCGTGGAAATGGAGGCCCGTTGTGGGCTCGTCGAAGATGAAAAGCGTAGGCTCCTGCCGCTCCTGTCCAATGAAGTAGGCCAGCTTGACACGCTGGTTCTCACCGCCGGAAAGCGTCGACGAACTCTGTCCGAGCTTGATATAGCCGAGGCCGACATCCTCCAGGGGACGCAGGCGACGGACGATGACGGGCTGTTCGCTGAAGAACTCTATGGCCTCCGAGATGGTCATGTTGAGCACGTCGTCGATGTTTTTCCCTCGATAGCGCACATCGAGGATGTCGTGCTTGAAGCGATGGCCGTGACAGGCCTCGCACTCCAGCACCAAGTCGGCCATGAACTGCATCTCGACGGTGATGGTGCCGGCACCCTTGCACTCGTCGCAGCGCCCGCCGTCAGCATTGAATGAGAAATATTGCGACGTGAAGCCCATCTGCTGAGCCAGCGGCTGTTCGGCAAAGAGGTCGCGGATGGCATCGTAAGCCTTTACATAAGTGGCAGGGTTTGAGCGGGTTGACTTGCCGATAGGGTTCTGGTCGACGAACTCCACATGGCTGATGGCGTCGATGTCGCCGCCCAGCCCGCTGTATTCGCCTGGAGCATCCATCACCTCGCCCAGGTGTCGCTTCAGGGCAGGGTAGAGAATGCCCTTGACAAGGCTCGACTTGCCTGAGCCTGAGACGCCGGTGACGACCGTCATGACGTTGAGCGGGAAGCGGACGTCGACGCCCTTCAGGTTGTTCATGCGCGCTCCACGCACCTCGATGAAGCGGTTCCATGGGCGGCGACTCTGTGGCGTTGGCAGCATGAGCTGTCCGTTGAGGTATTGCAGGGTGTAGGATGCAGTAGTCTTGGGGAAAGATCCGTTGGGACTGCCTGCATACACAATCTCTCCACCCAGGCGTCCGGCATCAGGTCCGACGTCGATGAGATAGTCGGCAGCACGGATGATTTCCTCGTCGTGCTCGACGACGACAACCGTGTTACCGAGGGCTTGCAGCTCCTTGAGTACATGGATGAGGCGGCCGGTGTCGCGGGAATGGAGGCCAATGGAAGGCTCGTCGAGAATGTAGAGCGAGCCGACGAGGCTGGAACCGAGCGACGTGCAAAGGTTGATGCGCTGGCTCTCGCCGCCTGAAAGTGAGTTCGAGAGTCGGTTGAGTGTCAGATAGCCAAGACCGACGTTGAGCAGGAATCCCAGACGTGAGCGAATCTCGGTGAGCAGGCGTCGGCCTACCTCGGCATCGTGCTTGTCGAGTTCCAGACGGTTGAACCATTCCGCCAGGCGGCTGACTGGCATCTCGACCAGGTCGCTGATTGAGCGGCCGCCAATCTTGACATAGTTGGCCTCGGGCTTCAGACGGGTGCCGTGGCAGCTGGGGCAGATGGTCTTACCACGATAGCGGCTCATCATGACGCGATACTGAATCTTGTATTGGTTCTCCTTTACCATCAGGAAGAACGAGTCGATGCATGGCCGCTCGTGCAGGTCCTTGTGGCGGTCGCTGGGCAGCCCGTGCCAAAGTTGGTCGCGCTGTTGCTGGGTCAGCTCGTAATAAGGTTCAAAGATGGGGAAGTCGTCCTTGGCAGCATGCTGGATGAACCAGTTCTTCCATTCGCTCATCTTCTCGCCGTGCCAGCAGACGACGCAACCGTCGTAGACAGATAGCGACGTGTTAGGTATGACGAGATGCTCGTCGATGCCGATGATGCGACCGAACCCCTGACATTCAGGGCAGGCGCCGACGGGCGAATTGAAAGAGAAAAGCTGGTCGGAGGGCTCCTCGAAAGTCATGCCGTCGGCTTCGAAGCGGGTGGAGAACTCGTAGCGGAGGCCTGACGGCAGAACCATCAGGCACAGCTGGCCCTTGCCTTCGTAGAAAGCCGTCTCGGCAGAGTCGACGAGGCGGGCGATGTTGTCCTTCGAGTCATCTGCCGACAGGCGGTCGACGACGAGATATATTAGTGAAGAGTGAAGAGTGAAGAGTGAAGAATTTGCTTCCGCTGTTTCAAGGAAAGATTCGATGTTGTAGATTTGAGAATTTACGACATTGGATGCAGTGGTAGCAAATTTTTCACTCTTCACTTTTAGTTCTTCACTGATATAAATCCTGCTGTAACCCTGCAGGATGCAGGCTTTCAGTTGCTGCTCGACGGTGCGGCCCTCGGGAACGATGAGCGGTGCCATGACAATGAACTTGGTGCCGCGCGAGAACTCGAGCATCTTCTGCACGACGTCCTCAGTGGAGTGCTTCTTCACCTCCTGCCCGCTGATGGGCGAGTAGGTGCGGCCGATGCGGGCAAAGAGTAGCCTCAGGTATTCGTATATTTCGGTCGATGTGCCGACAGTGGAGCGCGGATTGCGGGCGATGACCTTCTGCTCGATGGCGATGGCAGGCGGAATGCCGCGGATGAAGTCACACTCGGGCTTGTTCATGCGCCCCAGAAACTGGCGGGCATAGCTCGAGAGGCTCTCGACGTAGCGTCGCTGGCCCTCGGCATAGAGCGTGTCGAAAGCCAGCGACGACTTGCCACTGCCGCTGACGCCGGCAATGACGATAAACTTGTTGCGTGGCAGGCGCACGTCAACATTCTTCAAGTTGTTGACGCGCGCCCCCTTGATTTCAATATAGTCTTTACTCATTATTTATATTAGAGACGCTTCAGCACAAGCAGCAGATGATCCCAGACCATCTGCACTGTGGGGATGAGCAGGCGCTCGTCTGGCGTGTGAACATCGCGCAGGGTGGGGCCGAAGGAAATCATGTCGAGCTCGGGATAACGCTCAGAGAACAGACCGCACTCCAGTCCGGCATGAATGCCGCGCACGGTGGGCTCGTGGCCGAAGAGCTCCTTGTAAGCCTCGACGACGGTGTCGCGCAGCTTGCTTTCGGCACGCATCTTCCAGGCGGGATAGCCGTCGCTGGAGTAAGCCTCAGCACCGGCCAGCTCGAAGGTGGCAACAATCGTGGCGCACATGTTGTCGAGGTTCGACATGACATTCGAGCGCTGCGACGAGAGAATGTTGATTTCTGTTTCAGTGCTGTGAATGGCAGCGATATTCGACGATGTTTCAACCATGCCGTTCAATTCTGGATCCTGACAGATGGCATAGATGCCGTTGTCAACGGCCTGGATGGCGCGGATGAAGTTCTGAGCAACTTTCTGCTCAATGACCTTCTCGGCTTCAGCGCTCTCCATCGTCCACATCATCTGGGTGTCGGTGACGTGGAACTCGTCCTCCACCTGAGTCTGGAATACGTTCCAGTCGGCCTTCACGTTCTCCTTCACGTCGTTGGGCGCGGCGATGATGAACTCGCCGTCGCGGGGAATGGCGTTGTGCAGCTTGCCGCTGTGGAACTGAGCAAGGCGCAGTCCTTCGTAGCGCTTCATTGACTGATAGAGGAAACGGCCTAAGATTTTGATGGCGTTGGCGCGCTTCTTGTTGATATCGTCGCCAGAGTGACCACCGGTCAATCCCTTGAGCTGACCGCGCAGGAAGAAGAATCCTGCGGGCGCATCCTCCCGCTGGAACGTGAACTTAGCCGTTGTGTTGCGGCCACCGGCGCACGAGACGAACATCTCGCCCTCGTCTTCCGAGTCGAGATTGATGAGGTAGCTGCCGGTCATGAATCCAGCCTTCATGCCCTCGGCCCCCGTCAGACCAGTCTCCTCGTCGCGGGTGAAGACGCACTCCAGTGGACCGTGCTCAATATCGTTGGCCTCCAGGAGAGCGAGTTCGATGGCGCAGCCGATGCCGTCGTCAGCACCTAATGTGGTGCCCTTGGCGCGCAACCATTCACCATCAACGTAAGTCTGGATGGGGTCGCGATCGAAGTCGAAGTCTACGTCGACGAGCTTGTCGCACACCATGTCCATGTGGCTCTGCAGGATAACCGTCTTGCGATTCTCGTAGCCGGGAGTGGCCGGCTTGCGAATAATGACGTTGCCGGTTTCGTCGACTTTAGTGTCGAGGCCGTGGCTCTCGCCCCACTGTTTCAGGTACTCAATCATCTTCTCCTCGCGCTTTGAGGGACGGGGAATTTCGTTAATCTTTGCAAACTGCTCAAACACCGAAGCAGGTTTTAACTCGTTTTTATTCATTTTTAATGTTTAAGATGTTAAGGTTTCAAGTTAATTTCATTATCTTTGCACCCGAAATCGGGTTGTTTGCAACCGCAAAAGTAATAAAAATGATTGAAATAACGGTCATTAGCGCGTTAATAATTGCTATCGGAGTGGCTTTTTTGTGTATAAAGGTCATTTTTCGCAAGAATGGGAGCTTCACTTCGCAGCATATCCACGACTCGAAAGCCATGCGCGAGCGAGGCATTGATTGCGTGCTCGACCAAGACAGTGAGATGCGGCAGCGAAGTCGGCTGGCGGTCAGTGAAAAAGCTAAAAGGTAAAAGAGTAAAATATAAACAAATTAAAAGATGAAAAAGAATTTCTTCCGTACACTTTCTGTGGTGGCTGTGGCTGCCATGATGGCATCGTGCAACAATCAGGCTCCTAAGATGGACGAGCCCGTGGCTAACGACGAGGAGGCTCTCGAAGGCCTTCGCATCGCCTACATCGAGCTTGACACGCTGACGGCTCAGTATGAGTTTGCTAAGCAGACCAGCCAGGAACTAGAGAAGAAGGGCACCAACGCTCGCAACACCATCGCCGCAAAGAGCAAGCAGTTGGAAACCAATGTGAACAACTTCCAGAACAAGCTCCAGAACAACGGTTTCACCAGCCGCGAGCAGGCCGAGAATGCCCAGGCCGCCCTTCAGCGTGAGCAGAACAACCTCGTAGCCCTGCAGCAGCGTCTCGAAAACGAGTTGGCCAACGAGCAGGCCAAGTTCCTACAGGCCTTTCAGGACAGCCTTGACAGTTTCCTTGGCGACTACAACAAGGACAAGAAATACGACCTGATTCTCAATAAGGCTGCCATCCTGCACGCCTCGACGAAGTGGGACATCACCCAGGATGTGGTCAACGGCATGAACAAGCGCTACAAGAAGACCACTGCCGCAGACAAGAAGGCTGTTGACAAGAAGGCTGACAACAAGAAAACCGACGAGAAGAAGGCTGAGGAATAACATCTCAATCGTTTAAGATACGGCTATGACGTTGATTATCGTGCTGATGCTGCTCTTCAGCTATGTGCTCATTGCAACGGGCCATCTGACGGGTGTGAACAAGGCGGCCATCGCCATGTTCCTGGGCACTATCGGCTGGGTGGTTTACGTCATCTGGGGTCACGACTTCTCTGAAAATGTTTTCCTCGAGTATGTGGGGCATGCGGCCAGTATTGTCATGTTCCTGCTGGCCACGATGAGCATCATCGAAATCCTGAACAACAACGGCTGTTTCGACTTCATCAGTGAGTGGATTCGTACGCGCAACCCGAAGCGGCTGCTGTGGACCATCACGCTGGCCACTTTCCTGCTATCGGCCAATCTTGACAACCTGACGACCACAATGGTGATGCTTATCATGATGCATCAGATTGTGAAGTCGCGCCCACAGCGCATGCTCATCGGCTCAGCTATCGTGCTGGCAGCCACGTGTGGCGGCTGCTTCACAGTCATTGGCGACCCGACGGGGCTCATCCTCTGGGACGGAGAGCGTGTCACGGCCACCCATCTGTCGGCCTATCTGGCCCTGCCATCCATTGTGGCATGGGTAGTGCCTACCATATTGATTAATAGACAACTGCCCTCGCGGCTCGACATCGAGTGGGCCGTAGCACCTTACCGCGGCGACGACACTCGTCTGAACCGCTGGCAGCGACTGCTGATGTTTCTGGTGGGCATCGGTGGTCTTTGGTTTATCCCGACGTTCCGCAACCTGACCCACCTGTCGCCATTCCTCGGTGCTCTCTGTGTGCTCAGTGTGCTGTGGGTGGTCAATGAGGCTTTCAACCGCAAGTTGATGAATGCCGACCAGATGTCGCAGCGACGTGTTCCCCGTGTCTTGCAGTATGGTGCCATTCAGCAGATGCTCTTTGTCATGGGCATCATGCTTGGCATGGGCGTTGTCAGCGAGTCGGGTGTACTTGGCGATGTGGCTCATTGGATTGACTCTACCATCAGCAATATCTGGGTGGTCGGCTTAATGATGGGTCTGCTTTCAAGTCTTGTTGATTACTTCACGATAGCAATCTCGGGCATTTCGCTCTACGAGGTGGCCCCGGCAGGCGACTACGCTCTCAACGGTGCCTACTGGAAGGTGCTGGCTTATTCGACGGCCGTGGGCGGCTGCCTGCTCTCCGTCGGCAGTACCAGCGGCATGGCCCTCATGCAGATGGAGCACATCCGTCTGAGTTGGTATGTCCGTAATGTGGCTCCCAAGGTGCTCATCGGCTTCCTGCTGGGCTTCGCCGTGCTTTATGCGGAAATTGCGTTTTTCTAAATAAACTTTAGTCTATGTCAAAGATTAAGACCATCGGTATACTGACCTCGGGCGGCGACGCCCCTGGCATGAATGCAGCCATCCGCGCCGTTACGCGTGCAGGCATTTATAATGGTTTCAGCATCAAGGGCATCTATCGCGGCTACGACGGCCTGATCAAAGGCGAAGTGAAGCCTTTTACCACTGAGAACGTCTCAGGCATCATCACACGTGGCGGCACCATTCTGAAGACTGCCCGTTCCAAGGAGTTCATGACAAAGGAGGGCATGCAGAAGGCCTATGAGACCTGCCAGCGCGAGGAAATCGACGCACTTGTTGTCATCGGCGGCAACGGCTCGCTTACCGGCGCCCGCAACTTCGGCATGGAGTTCGACTTTCCCGTCATCGGGTTGCCAGGCACCATCGACAACGACCTCTATGGCACTGATTCGACCATCGGCTATGACACCACGATGAATACCATCATGGAGTGCGTCGACCGCATCCGCGACACGGCCAACTCGCATGAACGTATCTTCTTCGTCGAGGTGATGGGGCGCGACGCTGGTTTCCTTGCTCAGAACTCGGCCATCGCCTGCGGTGCCGAAGCAGCAATCATCCCTGAGGACATGACCGACGTCGACCAGCTGGCGCAGTTCATGGGGCGCGGTATTCGCAAGTCCAAGAAGTCGTGCATCGTCATCGTCTCGGAGAGCCCCAAGTGCGGTGCTCTCTACTATGCTGACCGTGTGAAGAAGGAATTCCCAGAGTTCGATGTGCGCGTTTCCATCCTCGGACACTTGCAGCGCGGTGGCTCGCCCTCGGCTCACGACCGCATTCTGGCTTCGCGCACCGGTGTCGGTGCCATAGAGGCCATCCGTCAGGGGCAGCGCAACGTCATGGTGGGCATTCGCAACAACGAGATTGTCTACGTGCCCTTCTCCGAGTGCATCCGCACCGACAAGCCCTTCGACAAGAAACTCATCAAGGTGCTCGACGAACTGAGCATTTGACAAATCTGTGGTTGGCCTGAATACCTACTTTTAGGTATTGGTGTGGAAAAAGGGGAGAGCTGTCATGCTCTCTCGTTTTTTTTTCGTACCTTTGCCGTTTGAAAGTTTATACTAAAGACTATGAAATTATCGGAACTGAAGACTGGTGAGCAGGGAGTCATTGTCAAGGTGCACGGTCACGGCGGCTTCCGCAAGCGCATCATCGAGATGGGATTTATCAGGGGTAAGAGCATTGAAGTGCTTCTTAACGCCCCGCTTCAGGACCCCGTGAAATATCGGTTGATGGGTTATGAGGTCAGCCTGCGACATGACGAGGCTGACCTTATCGAGGTCGTGCCTGCCGACACGGCCATCGAACAGACTCCCTATGCTGGCACTTCGGCCGTTGGCGGCACCGACCATCAGGCTGACTACCTGCAGCACGAAGCCCTGCGCGAGCGCCGCACCATCAGCGTGGCTCTCATCGGCAATCCCAACTGCGGCAAGACGTCGCTCTTCAATTTCGCTTCCGGGGCTCACGGCCATGTGGGCAACTACTCTGGTGTCACCGTCGATTCCAGCGAGGCCCATGCCAGCTTCTTTGGCTACGACTTCGAGCTCGTCGACCTGCCCGGCACCTATTCCCTGTCGTGCTATTCGCCAGAGGAACTCTATGTGCGCCGCCACTTGACGGAGAAGACGCCCGATGTCGTCATCAATGTCATCGATGCCTCCAACCTTGAGCGCAACCTCTATCTGACCACCCAGCTCGTCGACATGAATCTCCGGCTCGTCTGTGCCCTCAATATGTACGACGAGTTTGAGCGCCGCGGTGACCACGTCAACCTCAATACGCTGTCGACCCTTTTCGGCACACCCATGGTGCCCACTTCGTTCAAGTCGGGTATGGGCGTCAAGGAACTCTTCCGTGCCGTCATCCAGGTTTACGAGGGCACCAGCCGCTCCTCGCGCCATATCCACATTAACTATGGTCACGAAATCGAAGACGGCATCAGCCACATCCAGCGCTACCTGAAGGCCGACGAGCATATCCGCCAACGCTACTCGACGCGCTATCTGGCCTTGAAACTGCTCGAGAACGATTCCGACATGGAGCAATACGTCAGCGGGCATCTGGCCGACGAGCAGCGCTCCTCCGACTATCAGCAGCTGCTTGAGGCCCGCGACCGAGCCGCCGCCCGTGTGCTCGAGGAAACCAAAAGCGACGCTGAAACGGCCATCATGGATGCTAAGTATGGTTTCATTAACGGCGCCCTGCAAGAAGCTGGCTATCAGACGGGTACGAAGGAAGATACTTATCGGTTAACCCATCGCATTGACGCCATCCTGTCGAGCAAGTACTGGGGCTTCCCCATCTTCTTCCTGCTGCTGTTCATCATGTTCCATACCACGTTTACCCTCGGCCAGTACCCCATGGATTGGATTGAGGCCGGCGTCGACTGGCTTGGTCAGTGGGTGGGCAGCATCCTGCCCGAGGGCCCCCTACGCTCGCTCGTCGTCGACGGAGCCATAGCCGGCGTAGGCGCAGTCATCGTCTTCCTTCCGCAGATTCTGATTCTCTACTTCTTCATTTCGCTCATGGAAGACTCGGGCTATATGTCGCGTGCAGCCTTCATCATGGATCGTCTGATGCATCGCATGGGACTCCACGGCAAGTCGTTCATTCCTCTCATTATGGGCTTCGGTTGCAACGTGCCCGCCGTCATGGCCACCCGCACCATCGAAAGCCGCCGTTCGCGTCTCATCACGATGCTCGTCCTGCCCTTCATGTCGTGCTCGGCGCGCCTGCCCATTTACATCATGATCATCGGCACGTTCTTCGCTGTGCGCTGGCAGTCGCTCATCATGATTTCGCTATATGCCGTCGGCATCCTTATGGCCGTCGTCGTGAGCAAGCTCTTCTCGCGCTTCCTTATAAAAGGCGAGGACACCCCCTTCGTCATGGAGCTGCCCCCATACCGCATGCCGACGGCCAAGGCCATTGGCCGTCACACCTGGGAGAAAGGCAAGGAATATCTGAAAAAGATGGGTGGCATCATCCTCGTCGCATCCATCATCGTCTGGGCGCTTGAATATTTCCCCCACAATGAGGCGCTGCCCCAGCAGGCACAGCAGGCACAGTCGTACATCGGCCGCATGGGACGAGCCGTCGAACCCGTCTTCCGTCCGCAGGGCTTCAATTGGAAGCTCGACGTCTCGCTGCTGGCTGGTGTGGGTGCCAAGGAGATTGTGGCCTCCACGATGGGCGTGCTCTACAGCGGTGACGACTCTTTCGGCAACGACGACTCCTTCAGTGCCGACACCGAGAAGTATTCGCGCCTGCACCAGCAGATGCTCATCGACGGCATCACGCCTGTCGCTGCTTATGCCTACCTGCTGTTCGTGTTGCTCTACTTCCCTTGCATCGCCACTATAGTAGCCATCAAGAACGAGACGGGTTCCTGGCGCTGGGCGCTCTTTGCCGCCTTCTACACCACGGCTGTTGCCTGGGTTGTCTCAGCCGCTTTCAATCAGCTGTTCGGATAGCCAGACGCGGCCCCAAAAGCCTGGGAAGCGCCGCTTTTTGTTCGATGCGGACCGATTTGTCCGATTTTTTTTTGAATATTCTGTCGCTCAATCTTAGAACAACTTCTTTGGATAGACACCCTCATCGACGAGGCGCTGGATGCGGTCGACGGTGGCCTGGCGGTCGGCTGCATAGGTGACACCGAACCAGACGCTCGTCGTGTCGAGCACCTCGCAGGTGGCTGTGCCTTCGTTGATAAGTTTGTTCACCATGAGGGGAATGAAGAACTCAGCCTTCAGGTTCTCCATGTTCTTCGGGTCGCTGAGAAACTCGCGGAAATATTGCTCCGAGTGCTCGAAATAGTCGGGCGTG
>FLNY01003912.1_pt1 | contig 20801 bp, 21 predicted proteins | sample 1140381 | NCBI WGS metagenome assembly FLNY01 (sample SAMEA3878172, study PRJEB12797) | bioreactor metagenome | biome: Moose rumen | place: Sweden | collected 2011-10
GTTTTAAAACAATTTCTTGTCTGGCAAAGCCAGATTTCTGCGGATGTTTTCCTAAATTATCCGCAGAAAGTCATGACTTTTTGTAACAATTTCATAGTACAAGCTAACCATTTTGCCGACGAAAAACATTGTACAAGCGCAGATTATTTTTACTCTGTTAGAATTACAAAGTAATTTCCTATATAGAAAAAAGGAACCCTCCCTAGAAGGTCCCTTAAACACATATTCTCAATTAGAAATCTGTAAGATTAGCCTGACGCTTCTCAAGGAATGCACCCATGCCCTCAGCCTTATCATGAGTAGAGCATGTAATACCGAAAAGATTAGCCTCCATCTCAACAGCATTCTTGATATCCATATCATATCCATTATTAATAGCCGCCTTTGCAATAGCAACTGCGTAGCTTCCCTTTGATACAATCTTCTTGGCCATAGCCTGAGCTGTCTCCATAAGCTCTTCCTTTGCAACAACCTTGTTAACAAGACCAATTCTATAAGCCTCATTAGCATCGATATTGTCACATGTGAAGATAAGCTCCTTTGCACGTCCCATACCAACAAGACGAGCAAGTCTCTGTGTACCACCAAATCCTGGAATAATACCAAGGCCACACTCTGGCTGTCCAAAAATAGCATTATCTGCGGCAATTCTGATATCACATGCCATAGAAATCTCGCATCCACCGCCGAGTGCAAAACCATTGACAGCAGCGATTGTAACCTGTCTCATATTCATAAGCTTAAAGAAAGGAACTGATGCCTTCATTCCGAATGCACGGGCCTCTGCAGCTGTGAAATTAACCATCTCTGAAATATCTGCGCCGGCAACAAATGACTTGTATGGGTTATCCTTCTTGTCAGGACCACCTGTAAGTATAAGTACCTTTACATCATCTCTAGCCTCAATCTCTGTCAAAGCTACATTTAACTCATCAAGAGTCTCGCTGTTAAGTGCATTAAGTGCTGCAGGACGTGATATGGTAAGAACCGCTACCTCATCAGCAACCTCAATCTTTAAATTGTTGAATTCGCTCATAGTTATCCTCCTATTTAGGGTCGCCCCAATCATTTTTCTGAGTATAACTATACCATATTGTTAAAACTTTATCAAACGAATATTGTAATACTAAGAAATTAATTTTAGCTTTTCCATTCCATATTGAATACCATCATTATCCACATCAAGTGTAACAAAATCTGCCTGACGTTTGAGCTCGTCACTTGCATTTCCCATGGCAACACCTACGCCGGCAAACTCTATCATTTCAAAATCATTAGGGCCATCTCCAAACGCTATAACGTCCTGTCTGCCAAGGCCAAGCTTGTCCAATAATTTCTGCATGCCATATGCTTTATTAACACCCTGTATCGTAATCTCTCCGGCTGAATCCGTAGCATTCTTAAAACTCATAGCAGTAATCTCAAAATGATCTGCCAAATCCCTTTTCACCGCGTCCAGAGAAATATCCGCATCATGATAGCAAGCCTTCTCCACACCGGGATAATCATCCAGATGCTCTAAGACCTTGTCATCGACAACACGACTACTAGCCATTTTCGCGATGGCATCGGCATCCTCCTGGTCTCTGCTTTTCATTTTTTCATTAAAATCTGCGTCTGCCGCAGGTGAAGAAACAATCTTGTCACTAAGCTGCAGCATATAGCTCATATTATGCTTTTCAAAATATTTAATCAGCCATGCCAATAGGCCTCTCTCTATATTAGAACGATGCAAAACCTTGCCCTGATATTCTACATATGCACCACTAGAGCATATATACCCATCGAACTCCATACCGGTCAATCTACTGTCAATCATGCAACGACTACGACCACTGCACAGAAAAATATAATGGCCTCTACGCTTGGCCTCCCTAAGCGCTCTGGCTGTAGATTCGCTAATATGTCCTCTAAAATCAATCAAAGTACCATCAATATCAAAAAATATCGCTTTTCTTCCCATGGTCAAACCTGCATCCTTCCATATTTCTCTATAAATCAATTAATTTCAGAATTATTCTACCTTTTTTGACGAATAAATCCCTCACAAAAAACTCTGTTTTCTCAAACGTTTTTTAGACTAAATGCAAAGCCTCTGTTACCATTTCAACAACAAGCAAAATTATTTTCTATAAAAAAAGCCCCGGCAGCCATCTATCAAGATAACTGCTGGGTCCCTTATATTTATTAGATTAAGTTATTACTAATAGCTTCTTTTAATCCGGCAACTGATTTAATCTAAAACCTCACCATTTGTCTCAATAACCTTTTTGTACCAGAAGAATGACTTCTTTCTACGACGACTTAAATCACCTGTTCCATCATCATATTTATCAACATAGATGAAACCGTATCTCTTGGCCATCTCACCTGTAGATGCACTCACAAGATCAATACATCCCCAAGGTGTATAACCCATGAGATCAACACCATCCTCTACTGCAAGAGCCATCTGCTGAATATGCTTTCTGAGATAATCAATTCTATAATCATCATTGATAGAGCCATCAGCCTCAAGCTCATCTCTTGCTCCAAGACCATTCTCAACAACCATAAGTGGAATCTGATATCTGTCATAAATCATATTAAGTGTAGAGCGAAGTCCGATTGGATCAATCTGCCATCCCCAGTCAGAAGCCTCAAGGTAAGGATTCTTTCCACCTGTGATAAGATTACCCTCACCATTGTTTGCCTCAGGATCCGCACTAATAACATTTGACATGTAGTAACTAAATGTATAGAAATCAATTGTGCCTTCTTTGAGGATATCCTCATCCCCCGGCTCCATTTTAATTGTAATACCATGCTTCTTCCAGATAGACTTGGCGTAGCTAGGATATGCTCCTCTAACCTGTATATCAGAACAGTACCAGTTCATCTCACGCATGTGCTCCTGGTTTGCAACAACATCTGCAGGATTGCAGGTAGCCGGATAAGAAGTGGCAAAACAAATCATATTGCCCATCTTATATTCAGGATAATTGTCATGAGCATATTTCACCGCTAAAGCAGATGCAACAAACATATGATGCAAGGCCTGGAATCTCTCCTGTGGCTTGTCAGGAACACCAAGTACAGAACCTGAATATCCCTTAACTGTACCTGTAGAAAGAACAGCACCCATTGGCATTGTGCCTGTGTTAATTTCGTTAAATGTGAGCCAATACTTAACCTTTCCCTGATATCTCGCAAAAATTGCTTTGCAATAATTCATGTAGTACTCGATAAGCTCGCGGCCTTCCCATCCGTTGTACTTCTCTACCAAAGCATATGGAAGCTCGTAATGCGAAATTGTTACAAGTGGCTCAATGCCATGCTTTTTGCAGCAATCAAAGACTCTATCATAGAATGCAAGTCCTGCCTCGTTAGGCTCAGATTCCATTCCGGTTGGGAAAATACGAGTCCAGTTAATAGATGTTCTGAACACCTTGAATCCCATTTCTGCAAACAATGCAATGTCTTCTTCATAGTGATGATAAAAGTCGATTGCCTCATGTGATGGGTAAAGTGTATCCGGTTCAATTGTAGTCGTAAGTCTCTTCGGAACTGTATGGCTTCCGTTTGTACACATATCAGAAACCGAAGCTCCTTTGCCATCTACATTCCATGCGCCCTCGAACTGGTTAGCGGCAACTGCGCCGCCCCATAAAAAATCATCTCTAAAAATGCTCATTGACTTTTCTCCTTATTCTACTGTAATAATATCTTCTCCAGCCTTAACAGCACCGCTCTTAATATGCGAAATGTTATTAAAGTTGGCAGAATTCGTAATAACTAGTGGTGTGTGTGTATTGTAACCTGCAGCCTTAATCTTGTCCAAATCTGCAATTACCAAAACATCACCCTTCTTGACCTTCTGTCCCTGAGTAACCTTGTAATCAAATGGCTCACCATTAAGAGTAACAGTATCAAGTCCTACATGAATAAGGAACTCTACGCCTGTATCACTAACAAGACCTACCGCATGACCTGTATCCATTGTAACTGTAACAGTACCATCAAATGGTGCAACGACCTTGCCATCTGAAGGAATAATTGCGATTCCATCACCAAGTGCCATTGAAGAGAATACCTGATCCGGAACCTCTTTAATATCGATAATCTCACCTGACATAGGCGAAACAATTGTTGTCTTTGCTACAACTGCTGCAGTACCCTCAGCTGTAGAGTCAGATACCTCAACTGTAGCCTCTGTACCTTCCTCATCCTTGAACATAATAAATGCAAGAATAAATGGAACAACTACAGAAATAAGAGCGCCAATAATTCCCATGTATACTCCATGCATAGGATTACCCTCACCACCGATAAATGTAATCAGTGAGAAGAATGATGGAGAACCACCCATTGTGTAGCCCTTTACACCGGTAATACCACAGAACAAACCTGAAAGGCCGGCACCGATAACTGCAGCGATCATTGGCTTACCATAACGAAGGTTGATACCATACATAGCAGGCTCTGTTACGCCGGCAACTGTAGCTGAAATACCGCAGGCAATACCCTCTGAACGAGTCTCTGTATCCTTTGTCTTTGCAGCAACACCAAGTGAAGCACCACCCTGTGCGATATTTGAAGCAAACATTGTAACCATAACGATAACATCATAGCCGAGTGTTGCCATATTATTCACGCAAAGCGGAATAAGCGCATAATGCATACCTGTCATTACGATGAATGGCATAAGTGCTGAAAGCACACCAACTGTAAGCCATGGAACTGTATTGTACATAAGCTCAAATACGTATGAAAGGCCATTACCGATAACTCCACCTAAAGGTCCAAGTACAATCAAGCATACCGGCAAGCAAATAATGAAGAAAATGAGTGGCTTCAGGAATGCCTTGAGTACGTTTGGAGATACCTTGTCAGCAAAATCCTCTGCCCAGCACATAACAGGAATCATGAGAAGCATCGGAAGTACTGATGATGTATATGTTGTCTCAATAACAGGAATAACTCCAAACATATATGAGCAACCCATACCAAGGAATGTACCATAGGTGATGGTCTCAGTAGTACCTGCCATAAGAGTAACAAGTGTTGGATAGCAAAGTGCTGCACCTACACCCATAAAAAGTGGAACGCTGTGTTTTGTTTTCTTAGCAATACTCCATCCAAGAAATACCGGAAGGAAATAATAAAATGCATCAGCAAGTGAATAGAACATAAGGTAAGTTGCACCTGTGCTGTCTACGCCAAAGAATGCTGTGGCGATTGTAAGCACAACCTTTAACATACCGGTTCCAAGCATCGCAGGAAGAAGCGGTGTCATGCATCCTGCAATATATCCAAAAAGTCCTTGAATCGTGAACTTTTCCTTTTTCTTTTCGCCATTGCCACCATCTTCCGAGAAATTGCCAAGCTTAGCAAATTCTTTAAAAAGGTTTGCAACTTCATTACCAATTATTATCTGATACTGTCCACCCTGCTTCATGACGCCTTTGACGCCCTTGATTGCCTTAACAGTCTCGTCGTTTGCCTTTGATTCGTCCTTAAGTACCAGACGAAGTCTTGTCATACAGTTGGTAGCAGATTCAATATTTGAAACACCACCAACGGCTTCTAGAATGTCTTGTGATGTTTTTACATAATCTAAAGCCATTTTTCTTCTCCTTTGAATTGTCTAACATTGTCAATATATAATGATGCATCTGTTAGGCTTAAGCGCTATTACCCCAGAAAACATTATTATCAAACTATTCTCCCCTTCCAAGCCCCTGTATCACCAAGTGATAGGCAAGGAATGCTGCCTCATCCTCAAGCATGTCGATATTGTATTTCTCATTGATTAATTTGATTGCATTAAGTCCAACCTTAAACTCCTTTGGATATATCTTTTTGATATCATCCAGCATGGGATTCTTGACCTTAATGCCCTGTCTATATCTATCGATTGCTCCCATAATATGATCGCAAATCGGAAGTAATACCCTGTCAGAAACTCTGACCTGGTATACATTGCGTGCATCAGCGATAATAAGTTGTCCTATTTCAATCAAATCCTCCGGAATCTCTGAAAATAGCAGTTGCCATTTGTTACTCTCAGCCTTGGTCTCCGGATAAAAAATCCTCTCAACATCATCAACCTGAATCTCTGAATTCTTTTTGACGTTGAAACCGATTCCCTTCCCCTGGCAGATGCACTCATTATCATCCTTGTCCACTGCCAAAACCATATTATTGTTTAAAGATTTAATTACTCTCATATTTACTATTTACACCCGAATGCTCGTTGGGCTAACCCAAAAGAACCGAATTGAAAGCTCGAAAAAAATATATGCAAAAAGGCAAGACACACACATTAAAAAACGCACAATATGCGTCAATGTTATGAGTCTTGCCTGCTTTACCAGTCACAATTCATCAAATAATCGTTGAATATACTTTACCAAACAGCCTAACAAATGTATATTGGCATTTGTCTCCAAAATCTTTATGTCTTTTTTGTGAACAATGCTTTAGGCATTACTTGTAGAGACAGATATCAACATTTCCAGTATTAAATAACAGTATTATTAACAGGTCCTAAACATTCAGTCTTCGCTGAATCTCGCCTGCCACCTCACGACCCTTAAAAATAATTGCTCCTACAAATAAAATCACGCTAACCATTAGGCAAACTATCCACGCCACCGGGCAATCTCTGCCAACAAAATAAAAAACAATATATGGAAGAATACCTACAACCAAATTGGTCAAAAGATAAACCATAGCATTACCATTTTTGTCGATCATGGCAAATACGAAATTTGCAACCAGAGTGCCCATTATAACTACAGGAAGGACCCAATCAATCACAAATTTAAACTGTTCCCGGCCCACATAATAGGATGTGATAGTCAACATAATGAGAACAATAAATACAAAAAGCGTAACTATTCTGGAAGAGCTTAGACCTCTTTTAAACAGGCGAACTATGCCAAACTCTATAACTATAAGCCACATGGCCACAAGCAGACTCCAGTGAATCCCTATAAATGCAGGAATTTGCACATGAAACAAAAAATCTACCCCTAATGCGGCTATCACTATTGTCCAAACAATAAACAGTTGCACTTTATAAAAAAAGGATTGCAGCTTTAGAGTAGTCTGCTTAGGGAAATATTGGCGCTCCGGCTCTCCGTTAAGTTTGCTCTGGCATAGAGGACATTTTTTCAGATTACCCCCTACCTCAATCTTACAATAAGGACAATTCTTCATTATCGAATCACCTCCGTTGCATATACTCTGATATTAATTCCATCTCCGGTTAATTCCCTAACAAGATTCTTTACTACTCTCGTATTTGAATAAGGTGACGAAATACCAAGCGTCAGCTCATCATTATAGCTGGACATAGTTGAAAACAAATTAGCAGAACTACAAAATGCACTGTAATTTTCTATCATTGATGCAATCTCCTGTGGCGGTTTCTGCACTCCCAGATTAGACAAAACAACAGATACCTTTTTGTCTGTCACCCTTGATCCGTATCGCACAACCCATTGCTTTATAAAAAGAGGAACAGCGCGAACCGGAGCGACATATTCCATGGTCTCAAAATTATCCATTTGCTTTTTAATATTTTCTTCAGTCAGATTCGCCTTGAGCTTCTCATCAAATTCCTTTGCAAGGTCCTCCAGTGAAATCGGCTCTGTAAATACATGGCTGACATTTACATTATTGAAGAAATTTCTGGATGTATATGAAGGATAATAATTTCTCAGATTAACCGGCATAGATACATTAATTGGAGTCTTGCGCTTGCGAGGAGGCATATCCTCGTATATAGCAAGCATAAATCGTGCGCCAATATAACTTGTTAGTGATACTCCAAGCTCCTTTGCCTTGGGCAAAAGCTGCTTCGTCGGCATATGAACCTCAAAAAACTGCAGCTGGTCATATGGAAGTTTCAAACCACTAGGGTGATACGCAATCTTTAAAGAAGACCCCTTCAATCCCATGCTGCCAAAGAACTGCTTGTAGCTATCCTGATTCAAGTCATCCTCTGATGCTCCCGAATGAATAGCAACCTCCTCAAATCGTCCGGGATACTTCAGCTTCAGATAATCCAAAACAATAATATTTAAAAATTCCAATGCACCCGTTCCGTCTGAAATCGCATGAAACAAATCCAAATTTATCCTATTCCCATAATAGGTCACCTTATAATGAAGCATTGCCCTGCCGGGAGAATAAAGCTTAGGACACACCCTGCCATGCTCCTCCTCTACAACAGGCTGAATATCCGTATCCTCCATGTAATGCCAAAATACCCCTCGTCTGATACGAACCTGAAATTGCGGCCTGACCTGAATCGATGACTCAACTGCCTGCTGCAATAATTCTTGATCAATATCCTCCCAAAGAGTACAGCTAACTCTAAGAGTTCTTGTATCCCGTTTGGCCGCTGTCGCCAAAAAAACCTTTGCTACATTATCAACCTTATACCAATTATCTCTACTCATTATCTCTCCTGTTGATTTTTCTTAATCAGTGAATCAAAAATCCATTTCAGCTATAAATCACGGCACTGACATAATCACCTACACGCTTCATCGCCCTGCCGGCCATAGGAAGTGGAAGTTGTTGATACACATGCCAGCCATCCTTTTCGATATCAAGCACAACCTTACCTCCCGCCTTATGAATACGCTTAGAAAGCGATATACTATCATCAAGTAAGATTTCGTTTCTGCCCACCTGAATCAAAGTCGATGGAAAATTATTAAAATCACCATACAATGGACTGTATTTCGGATCTGCATAATCCACATCATCTCCGATACATGCATTTCTCACACCAGTCACATAATTCTGCGTTAGAATAGGATCCTTGTCCTTGTACTGCTCATATGACTCTGCTGTGGCAGTCATATCTGTCCATGGACTAAACAAAAGAATGGCCCTAGGCATCATTCTCTCATCCTGCTTCAATCGTTGTGCAAGGCAAAGCACAAGATTTCCTCCTGCACTATCTCCTGCAAGCAAAACCTGCGAGCTGCCGTAGCCCTTATGCATGAGATAATCCCATACAGCCATAGCATCCTCAAGCTGCGCAGGATATTTATTCTCCGGGGCCAGACGGTACTCAAATGAAACAACTGTAAATCCGGTTGAGACTGCCAGCTTGCCAGCCAAAATTCTGGCATATCCCAGACCTCCGCAGGTATAACCTCCACCATGTGCGTAGAGAATAATATACTGGGGATTATGAGCTAATTCAGGAATAACCCTCTCGCAGGGAATCCCCTGAACATCGAAAGGTTCAACAACTATACCACTGGTAGGAGCTGCCAACTTGCTGGCTTTCTCCATAGACTGGCGTTGCTTTTTCAAATCTTCTTCAGTGAGAGAATTGCCTCCTATTGAATTGATCGCTTTGATTGCTTTCATAAGAGGGTCGCTAAAATTAATTTTCGTCAAGCCCATATAACATCCTCCACTAAAATCTACTTCATTACATTGTCCTTATACTTCTTTAATTCTTCGACATATATTTCACCAATTGCAGATAAGTGTGTCCCCTTGCGCTTTATGTACCCTATGCACATCTTCTCCGACTCCTTTAATGGAATGGCAACATAATCGTCACCATTGAGATCCTCACAAATAATTCCGGAGCACAAAGTGTATGCATCTAACCCAACCATTAGATTCAATAAAGTCGCTCTGTCATTAGCTTTTATAATCTTATTGTATTCGTATGTACTTTTCATCTCCTCAGCCAAATAGAAAGAGCTGTCCTTGCCCTGGTCAAATGCAAGACATGGATAGGCATCCAAATCCTCCATAGATATAACACTATTACCAGCAAGGGGATGCCCCTTCCACAAATATACATAGGTGTCGCACTCAAACAGGTCAATGAACTCCAATCCATTAGAGCGAAACATTTTTGTAAGTACCTGTTCATTGAAATCACTCTTATACAAAACGCCAATTTCTGATTTGAAATTCTTGACATTGTCAATTACCTCAGCAGTCTTAGTCTCATGTACGGCAAACTCGAAACTATCCATGCCAAATTGCTTTACTGTCTCAACAAATGCCTTGACTGCAAAGCTATAGTGCTGTGTGGACACAGAAAATTTCTTTTTAGATTCTTTATCCACATATTTATTCTCCAAAAGCTGCATTTGCTCTACGACCTGCCTGGCATATCCCATAAACTCCTCGCCCTCAGGCGTAAGAACAATACCTCTGTTAGTTCGTAAAAATATACTAATTCCCAGTTCCAATTCCAAATCCTTGATTGTCTCTGACAAACTGGGTTGCGAAATAAAAAGGCTCTTTGCAGCCTCATTCATAGAACCGGAATTTGAAATTGCTATCGCATATCTAAGTTGCTGTAATGTCATTTTTTGCCTCTCATAAAATACTTTATAGGAATTACAAAGTGATTTCCTATAAAGTAAAATAAAAATCCCTGTATACAATTATAGTTGTTATACAGGGATTTTGCTATGACAAGTTTTCACCTTTCAGTTCATGTTTATTCTTATACATTGCTTCTTCAGCTCTAGTCACTACACTTGTATATGTATCATGTGCCTGATATCTCGCACATCCAACAGCAACAATCAATGTTCCATAGTGTTTCGGCATCTTGTTATGCTCTTCCAAAGAATGCATGAACTCACTTACCATCTCCTCTACACCTGAAACATTTTCATCGAGGAGAAAGGCCACAAACTCGTCTCCTCCTGTTCTAAATGTAAGGTCGCCAAAACTAAGTTTTATTAATGTTGCAGCATCAATCAGCAGCATATCGCCTTCTTCATGTCCTAAATTATCATTTACATACTTTAGATTATTAACATCAAAGTATACTGCTGCAAAATCAGAGATTGTCTTTAACAAAAGCCCTTTTGCAATCTCAGCGCCTTCATCAAAAAATGCTCTCTTGTTCTTTAATCCGGTCAGGGCATCCATGTAAGCCATACGTTTCATATACTCGGTCGATTCCGATAGCTCTATTGTCGCTTTATTTATCGCATGTGCAAGAATCCTGATTTCCTTGTCTCCCTCCTCATCAGCCTTTACGTTATAATTGCCGTTCGCAATTTCTGCTGCAACCTCAGTCAGTTTTTCTAATGGCTTTACAATTTTTCTGGTATTTGAACTAGTCACGAAAACCGCCAGTGCTCCAATTGCCAAGGCAATAATCAATATTTCCATAATCAAGTAAGTAAGGGATTTATAAATTTCACCCTTTTTCACAAGATTAATAAGCGTCATTCCATTTTCCAGCTTCATAGCCTGAACGAGATATTTTGAACCATCAATATCAACATTTAATTGGGTATTAATCAAATCAGAATCCTTTTTTTCTGCCAGATAATCTTTTATTTTGGTCGCAATCTCATCCGATGTATATTCATCCATTATTCCATTGTCATCATAGTAATATATTAGACTATTATCTGAATTTAAAAGTAATGACACACCAGTCTCATAATTTTGTATTTCATACATGCTGGCCAAAATATCAAATGCATCAACTTCCATTCCAAATACAGCAATAGCGCGCCCCTCTTTAAAAATAGGAGTAATATAAGATGTTGAAGTATGACTATCTAGTGGATCCTCGTAATTAAATAACCAAATTCCACTTTCATTGTTAATTGCTTTATAAAACCATTCTACCTGAATATCGCCCTCGTCATACTCATCAAAATCAACCATATTCAGATACTTATATTCAGTATTTGATACTCTGGTAAGATAGTATCCTGCTGTATTTCCAAAATACTCAGGATTAAATCTAAGAAAAATAGTAAAGTTGCTGTCATATTCTTCAACAACATTTTCCGCGTGTGAAATCTGAGTACTAATGTACTCATCCATCAATGCAGAGTCCTCCGCCAACGTATCAACATCATCCGGCATGTCACTATAAGCTATATTGGCAACTGCTTCACAGATTGTCTCAATAGTCGTGAAATCTCTTTCAAGACTATAGCACATAGACTCTGTAGCGAGCTGCATATTCATCGAATACTGAATTCGTAATGTTGCACTACCGAATCCTGCAGCCGCAATGCCAACTATTACCATCGCTATGACAATTATTGCAATTGTATTTCTGATGAATTTTATTTTTATTGATAACATGAAATTTATTTTCTTTATTGTATGCGAAATAATGGGACATTTTTCAGTATACGAGTAAAATATTATGATTCTATGAAATCTCTATCCTTTTTAATTATTTCACAGTTTGTTCACAATTAATTCACAGAATGGCACCAATTTGTGAACTGGCTTTGCTAATATATTTGTGAACGAAGAGATACGTTCTTTTTAGGGGAGGCGCATCTTTATGGATATCACTGAATTATCTATGAGTTTAAGTCAGAATCGGATCCTGAGTGCAGTGGGGACTGCGATGCTCGGAAAGACTTTAGACCTCGTAGAAGGACAGGCTGATATGATGACAGAAAGTATGGCGAGTAATAGCAGTCCATCTCTTGAAAGTCTAGTTTATCCTACATCTGGTACCCAGATTGATATGCGCATTTGAGTTTAGAGGGGTTTGGTTTTATGAAATAACTTCTTTAAAGGAGTAAAAGGAGCCATTTGCAATTACAAATAATTTCGATTCTTCGAATCATTTTATTTGGGGATTGCAACTGGCTTCTTTTATATTGATATTAATTGATATTAATTTTAAACGTAAAGAAAGACGCTAGCGGTGCGTCTTTCTTTAAAAGGGAGAATAATGTTATGAAAAAAATGGTTCATCGCTTTTGTCTTGCGATGTAATTATAATACTAAGTAATGTTGTTAAATCAATGTAGAAAGTGTGAAATAAAACGGCATAATTTAAAAACGATTTGTGAACTATAACACTTTATCAAACATTAGAGAATTAATACACATTTTGTTTCTAATTTTCCGGCAACAATTATTTGAGAGACACCTCCTACAAGCGAAACTTATTTTTTACATTATTGAAATTACATTACAAAGTAATTTTCCATAAAGTGAAAAGGGTCCAGCAAATGCTGAACCCTTCATTCTAAATCATAGAAAGCTTTTCGACACAATTATCACAAATCACTGTGCCATGCTCTAGTAGAAACGCTCCATCAAATGTCTCTGTAAACATCTGGGTAGCATATTCTGCTATAACAAGAATAACTGCCGAAATCTGTCTGCGTGTAAGCTTGAAATTAAGCTTGATGTAATAATCATCACCATATCTATAGAGCACGCTCTGCATGCCCTTGTAGTTTGGAATCTTTTTGCAAAGAGCAATCGCCGAATCCAGATCCGGAAGAATACCCCATAAAGGTGTATCCATATATTGTTCCGTTACCTCATCGCTCTCATCTGTGAGCTTCTTTGCATCCTGCACAGGAACATCTGCTGTACTACCGGAAATACTCTTTTCATTTTTGGTAGTAGATAACGTCTCTTGCAAACCGGTGAGATGTTTTTTCAATTCCTCAATTGCTGTAGCCAGTCCTGAATTTGAATCCGGAGAGATTAAAAGAGCTACGTCTCCTTCCGGCATAACTGTCATCTGGACACTGTATGCCTTGGCGTGTGTTTCGATGCCGAGTGCCTCACAAGCCTCCGCCAATATATCTCTAATAAAGCTCTGGGTCTTTTCCTGGTCACTGACGAAATCTCCAAGCTCCATTCCGCTCATTTCCATTTCTTCTTTGGTGATTACACATCTAATCTTGTCCTCACCAATTTTTTTGAACTTCATCAGCTCCCCTCCTTTCACGTATAACATTGATCGTTTTAAGTGAGTAAGTAAAGTGTAGCAAATTCCAATTATAGTGTCACGGAAATTTCTAAGTATATTATCTGAACATTCAGTGAATACTACATATAACCCAATTAACGAGAATTAAGACCCACAATTTATCTTACAGCACCTATTATGTCATTTATGTCAGTAATGTTTTTGCGTTTCATATAATCTTGCATTCCGCTCAAAATGTCAAGTGTAGCTGTCGGATTATAGAAATTCGCTGTGCCTATAGAAACAGCTGTTGCACCTGCAAGCATCATTTCGATTGCATCCTCCCAGGTAGATATTCCACCCATTCCAATAATAGGAATTGAGACTGCATTGGCACATTCATAGACCATTCTTACCGCGATAGGATGAATAGCAGGCCCGGACATTCCACCGGTCTTATTTGCAAGCACAAAACTTTGACGCTCAACATCTATCTTCATTCCGGTAAGAGTATTAATCAAAGAAATGCCATCTGCACCACCAGCCTCAGCCGCCTTTGCCATGACCTTGATATCAGTGACATTTGGAGAAAGCTTCATTATAACAGGCTGCTTTGCATGTTTCTTCATTACTTTAGTGATTGATTCAACCGCCTTTGGATCCTGACCAAAAGCAATACCGCCCTCTTTTACATTAGGGCAGGAAATATTGATTTCCAACATGTCAACTCTTGATTCATTCGCAAGTCTATCAACCACTTCAATATATTCTTCGGCAGAATGACCACAAACATTAACCAGAACACGAGCATCTTTATATTGTTCTAAAAATTTCAAATCTCGTTCACAAAAAACCTCTACTCCCGGATTTTGCAAACCAATTGCATTAAGCATCCCTGAGCTAACCTCAGCAATTCTCGGTGTTGGATTACCGGGCCACGGAACATTTGCCACGCCCTTGGTAACTACTGCACCAAGCTTGTTTAAATCAACGAATTCAGAGTATTCTATGCCTGAACCAAAGGTACCTGAAGCCTCCATTATAGGATTTTGAAATTCTACCCCGGCAATAGTAACTTTTGTATTCATCACAGCACCACCTCCGTAGACAAAAATACAGGTCCATCCTTGCAAACTCTCTTATTATTGACATGACTGTGAGAATCTATTTCTGTAGACTGGCATACGCAACCTAGACAAGCTCCCACGCCACATGCCATACGCTCTTCCATCGAAACATAACATTTGGCACCAATCTCAGCCGCGTACTCCGATACACCTCTAAGCATTGGCTTTGGACCACAAGCATAGATAACATCTGCTTTTACCTGATTCTCTCTCATCGCATCCACAACTGTTCCCTTGATTCCTACCGAGCCATCATCAGTTGCAATAATCAAATCTGAAGCAACATCTGTAAACTCCTCTGTCAAAAACATGTCGTCATTCCTATAACCCATAACCGCTGTAACCGTACCGGGCAATTGTTTTGCGAGCTCCAGCATTGGTGGCACACCGATACCACCACCTACTACAATGGTTGTCTCACCCTCAAGAGGAAATCCGTTTCCCAGTGGACCAAATACCTCTACCGTATCCCCCAATACAAGACTTGAAAACTCAGCTGTACCCATTCCTACGGTTCTAAAAACAACTCGTAATGTACCCCGTTCTTTGTCTATCTCGCATATACTTATTGGGCGAGGTAGAATCCTGCTGCCGTTATTAGAATAAATATTTATAAACTGTCCCGGAAGAGCATAATCTACAATATTAGTCACAAGAATAATACTGTATACACCATCTGCCAGTTGTTCGTTAACTACAACCTGTGCCTTTTCTTTGATTTTCATTAACCAGAAACTCCTTTATTTTTCAAGTGCTTGACGAATGTCAGTAAGCATATCCTCAACAGCCGCCCTGCTGGCTGCTGCAAAATTCTCCTCGCCAAATGATGAGTACTTTTCCTTCTGATAGGCTGCAATTATTCCACGACTACTATTGACTATTGCGCCAAGACCGTCCTCATCGAAGAAATTAACAAGGTCTGCCCCCTTACCTCCCTGTGCACCATAGCCAGGAACAAGTATATATGTATGTGGCATAAGCTTTCTAAGAACCGCCCCCATCTGTGGATAAGTCGCACCTACAACAGCACCCACATTTGAATATTTACCATCCATACATTCAGCGCCCCACTCCTCGATTTTGGCTGCCACATGCTCGTACAGAGGCTTGCCGTCGATTATTCTATCCTGAAATTCTCCCGAGGAAGGATTTGAAGTTTTACACAAAACAAATATGCCCTTATCCTCTGATTTGCACACTTCAATAAATGGTTTTACACCATCGGACCCAAGATATGGATTAACTGTCGCCATGTCTGCATCAAATCCCTTATAGATATAATCACCTATCTGAACAGAGCCTAAGTGTCCTAAAGCATAAGCTGTAGACGTGGAGCCAATATCACCTCTTTTAATATCTGCTATAACAACAAGTCCTAATTCCTTTGCGTAATCCACAGTTTTTTGATACGCGATAAGACCGGGTATTCCAAATGTCTCATACATGGCAATCTGAGGCTTTACAGCCGGAATTAAATCAGCTGTGGCATCCATAATCTGTCTGTTGTAATCAAAAATAGCCTCACCTATTGCCTCCGGTGTCTGTCCCATCTCGTCTGTGTACTTTTTCACAAGACTCTCCGGCATCAACTTGATTGTGGGATCAAGCCCCACCACAATCGGTGCATTCTTTTCTGTGATTTGGTTAATTAATCTTTGAATCATGAAAATCCTCCATATATATAATCTTAAGCGTTTGTATAACGCCTGTTATCTTTGTGAGTTTAGTGTTCTCCACAACTTTCCTCGTCATTGATATTATCTTCTGGGAAAAATTTATTCATAGCTGCTTGTGTAAATGTTGCCCCAAAACCAAATATCAATCCAACAAAATTAGCACCTATATCACTCATACCTGAAATTTGAGAACCATATGCAGATGGGCCTGAAATTGCTGTCTGAATTCCTCCTGCAACAAGTGCACGATTTATCATTTTCTTTCCACTATAGGTTCCTAAACTATCAATATTATCGAATACATCCGATGGTAAGTTTCCCGCAAAACCACCAGCAAATTGGGCTACATATTAATTTAATGGATTTTTCCCTAAAATAGCAACTGTTTTTAATGAAACTGCACCTCCCGGAACGGGTGTAATACCTGCGACCAAATCACAAACTTCATCGTATTTCACATCGCCACAAAGCTTGCCTTTGACATCGTTGTAACTAATACCCTCATCAATTACAATCTGGCCCTCTCGCAAATACTCTTCTCCAATAAATTCCATCTGTCCGGATGCCACAACCACAATATCTGCCTCTCGTGTAATAGAGGCAACATCCTGTGTTTTGGTATGGCAAATTGTAACTGTTGCATTTTCATGCATTAAAAGCATTGCACCTCTCTCGTAGGAAAGATCATCCGCTCTTTCTCCGACTCTAAGAATAGCAAGTGTAGGAGTAATACCATTTCCCTTTAAATTACTTACATCCTCTGCGATCTGATTATTGATGGCATCCGTAACCGGTTTGCCCTTTAATATTTCTGCCATATCATTCTCCCTATTCTTTTGTTGATGTTTAATTTATCATAATTTTTTACTAGATTAAAGAAAATGTCTTAGTATAGGTCAACAGCTAGTTTTCGGACAGCCTCCCCCATTTCAAATAGTAGTTATCATTAACAACTTCGCAAGTTTCCACATCCCAGATGGGGATTAATAGAATTTTTCATTTAGCAAAAATGACCATATATACTTTATCACTTGTAAAGTATCAAATTCTCCGCGAACTTTGCAATCACTCCATACTGGAGCTACTTGATAAGAATTTTGAACCTGTGCCGCAGAATCAAGCTCTTCAAATCCAACATATGTAGTATATTGTTCACCATTCGTAAGTGCACCTGCCGCATTATCAGAACTCATATATCTATATCCAGTGCTTGGAACAGCATCTCCATTTGGCTTAACATAGAAATCTGTTCTACCACCACCTTCAAGCGGACACTAATTTTCAGAACTATTATTTACAACCTCCCATGATGAACTCATAGCCTTAGCTACACCATAACCTGCACCTGCAAGTAATGCTCCTCCCGCTGCAGCGGTAGCAACCTCTCCAGCATTTATTTGAGCGTCTTTTGTTCTGTATGCCTGTGTAGCGATATCGCCAGTTGCACTTGAAATACCTCCAGCCATCATGGTTGTACCTAGACTTGTGCATGCAGGTCCCATTAATCCCATGGCTCCACCACCTACCATTGAACCAACCATTGCATTATTGTCTATACTTTTACGGGTACCCATTACCATCTCCATGCTTTAGCATGTAAGACATGATACTCCTCCACAAACTGCTCCTGCTGCTACCACAGTCCCAACCGTTGTAGCAGAAATTGTTCCTGCCGCTATAGCTGCTATAGCTGGTGCAGCGGCTCCACAAGTAACAACTACTGCCGCAGCTCCAACTGCTGCTATACCTACACAAGCAGTTACTTTTAGAGCAGTCTTAACCCAATCTGGTAAATTTCCAACTATATCCACAATACCAATAGGATCATTCCAACAATATCCATAAAGATTCAATGTAAATGGGCTGTTAATGAATCCCTTTACATTATCCTCACTCTGAAATCTACCGTGTTTGCATCATAGAATCACGCCTGTGCAAACTTAAGGCCTGATATTTTATCCTCCTGGTAGCCTGTAAAAGCAAATGGCTGGATGATGTTGCCGTTTGGATTCCTTGACAAAGCCTAGAGTATTGAATTCATCAATCCATTGTTTTAATGTTACTCTTGAACCCGGATAACCGAGGCATTGGATAGTTTTTCTTAAACTTCCGATTTCTAAATACGTTTCTACTGCTAATTGTTTCTGATTCAAGTTATACATGGTGGGGACTCCTCCTTTTAAGGTCCAAGATTTTGTCCGCACCCTCACTATCTTTTTTTCGCATTTACGAAAATCAAAAATAAAATCTAGAACTCCTATTACACAAAACACAGTAAAAGTAATTGTAAGCCACGCTTTGGATTTATAAGAGCTTGACCCAACTCTTCCCTCTATGTCTGATAAAAAGGAGCTTTTTATATAGTTAGCTTATAAAATAACTCTCTTCTACTTTCTTCTCGAAATTATTATATTTGCAACTTGTTTTAGAGTGTTTTCTCCATAATCTCCTCCTATAGAGTATGTTGTTTTAAAAACTTCATCTACAATCTTTTCGATTTTTATATCTTCATCTCCATCTAAAAGTTCTTTAACAATATCTCTACACATTTTTTTTTCTTTTTCCGTTGGATTATACATAAATAGTTCCTCCTTTCATTTTGGTAACTTAGTAATAGAATCTATTATAATTTCACTATTGGTAATTACTTGAGTTGCACCACCAGCTCCAAATTGTGGAAAATCCACTGTAATAGGTTCCAAATACGATGCTTTTCCCCAATTGCCATATGGAATATTTATATCATCTGTAATCTGTAACGTATCAAATTCAACTCTTACAGATGCATCATGCGGTACCTGTAATGCTCCAGGATTAGCAGTCTCAAAACGATTAAACGAAAAATATGTCCCTCCGTCATTTGCTGGAATTATCATGCTGTCTAGCATTGAGTCTAAATAAGGTGCGTTTTCGGATATATATCTATATCCTGTACTAGGAATGGTTTCTCCATTTGGTCTGACATAATAATCAGGTTTTCCTCCAGTTTCAAGAAGACAACTATCTTCACTAACTGTCACACTGCCTCTAGGGGAGCTCACAGCCGTAGCCAATCCATAACCCGCGCCGGCAAGTAATGCTCCTCCCGCTGCAGCGGTAGCAACCTCTCCAGCATTTATTTGACCGCCTTTTGTTCTGTATGCCTGTGTAGCGATATCGCCAGTCGCACTTGAAATACCTCCAGCCATCATGGTTGTACCTAGACTTGTGCATGCAGATCCCATTAATCCCATGGCTCCACCACCTACCATTGAACCAACCATTGCACTATTATCTATACTTTTACGGGTACCCATTACCATCTCCATGCTTTGGCATGTAAGACATGATACCCCTCCACAAACAGCTCCTGCTGCTACCACAGTCCCAACCGTTGTAGCAGAAATTGTTCCTGCCGCTATAGCAGCTACAGCTGGTGCAGCTGCTCCACAAGTAACAACTACAGCTGCAGCTCCAACTGCTGCTATACCTACACAAGCAGTTACTTTTAGAGCAGTCTTAGCCCAATCTGGTAAATTTCCATCTATATCCACAATACCAATAGGATTATTCCAGCAGTATCCATAATGATTCATTGTAAAAGGACTGTTAATACATCCCTTTACTATATCCTCACTCTGAAATCTACCTGTGGTGGCATCATAGAATCTCGCCTGTGCAAACTTTAGGCCCGATATCTCATCCTCCTGGTAGCCTGTGAATGCAAATGGTTGGATGATATTACCGTTTGTTATATATCCGTGCTTATGGTTTGACTCTTTGATTTTGCCTGTTCTTGGATCGATATTTCGTCCAAAGTCATCGAATGCATAAGAGCTTACAGTAACTCCATCAGTGCCTGTGAGATACATTGGAGAGCCAAGTTCGTCCTGGAGATAATAGTAGTTATTGCCTGATTTACTCATGCTTACTACATTGTTATCGTAGATGAATGACTCTGTTTCTCCATTAACTGTGCGTTCCAAAAGGTTATAGTAGTCTCTTGATAGATCACATAAGTATTCTATTTTTTCTTCTGGTCTTGTAGATGCTACTCTAAATCCAAGGCCATTGTATTGGTTTTCTAACTCTCCCTTTGTAGCATCTGTGACCTTTATTAGCATGTTTGTGGCATCAAAAATAAAGGTCTTTTGTAAAAGACCGTCTATGAACTCTTTTGTCTGGTTGCCTCGTTTATCGTAGTCATATGCTTTTACGATTGCCTGACTGTTATTAAGCTCTTTTGCTTCTACTAGTCTATCAAGGACATCATATGTGTATGTAGTCTTTGTTTCATTTTCTACAAGACTTGTCCTATTACCAAAAGCATCATAG
>FLNY01002596.1_pt1 | contig 20789 bp, 22 predicted proteins | sample 1140381 | NCBI WGS metagenome assembly FLNY01 (sample SAMEA3878172, study PRJEB12797) | bioreactor metagenome | biome: Moose rumen | place: Sweden | collected 2011-10
TGTTTAATTATCCCAAGGAACAATCATGGTAAAAATAGGACATTATTACGAAAACGGTCAGTCATTCTTTAGAATTTACGCACCTCTGAAGAAAAATATTTCTATTGAAATAGACGGAAATAATAAAACTATTGAATTAAACAAGAACAATGATGGCTTTTGGATTGGTTCTTGTCCAGCATTACCTGAAGGTTCATTATACTACGTAAATATCGACAATTCTAAAACATTACCAGATCCTACCTCTAGATACCAACCATTTGGTGTTCACGGACTTTCGATGATTGTTAAGACACAACCAGCATATAGAGAAGATTGGAAAGGTATAAGCATCGAACAAGCTGTAATCTATGAACTTCATTTGGGAACTTTTACTCCGCAGGGAAATTTAAGATCAGCAACAGAGAAGATTCCTTATTTAGCAGAACTAGGAATAAATGTAATTGAAATAATGCCAATTGCGACTTTTCCTGGCAATGCAGATTGGGGATATGATGGGGTATATCTATTTGCTTTGTCACCATCATATGGTACGTATAAAGATTTGGAATTATTTTTAAATAAAGCTCACGAGTATAAAATAGCCGTTATTTTAGATGTCGTGTACAATCATTTCGGACCAGAGGGAAATTATACAAATAATTTTGCTCCATATACAAAAAAATCACAGACCCCGTGGGGAGCAGCAATAAATTTTGATCAAAATTATTCAGATGGTATCCGCGAATTTTACAAATGTAATGTTCAATGGTGGCTCGAGGATATCGGATTTGATGGAATGAGATTGGATGCCTGGGCCATGATTGAGGATGAAAAAAAACCAAATATACGAAGAGAAATAACAGATCTAGCCCACGATATAGGAAAGAGAAATCACAGAAAAATAATTATGATCGCCGAACACCTAAGGAATGATCCTTCTGTTGTATCTTCTGATGGAGATAATTGCGATGCTCAGTGGATCGATGATTTCGGTCTTTCTATAAGATCATTTCTTACTAAAGATCCTTTAGATAAACTACTCAAAAGTTTTTATCTATTCGATGACATAATAAAAGCACTTAAACAAGCTGTAGTTTTGGATGGTACACGCATGAACCACGCACTTAACAGTTACACAGGAAAATCTCCTATTAATGTTAAGCCTTCACAAAACGTAGTATATATACAGAATCACGATATGATCGGTAATAGGGTACGGGGAGATCGATTTGTAACAACTAGCAATAATGATAATTTTGAAAAATCACTGTTGGCTGCATTTACACTTTTTTCTAGCAATTTTAGACCATTAATATTTATGGGTGAAGAATTTGCTTCTTCATCTCCATTTCCTTTTTTTGAATCTTTTACGGACAACTATTTAATAAAAGCTGTCAAAGAAGGAAGAAAGAGTGAATGGAAATTTACAGGCATCGAACCTTTTGATTCCCATGCACAAGAAACATTAGAATTAGCGCACCTCAAATGGAATGAATTATCTGTCGATAAAAATATTCGTAATTTTAATATATACTCAAGATTAATTCGTTTAAAAATAAAAAAAATTATAGGATACGATTCCTACGTAATGAAAGGTAAATTAGAAAATACAGTTGTAATCAAGAATTCTACAAGTTTAACGCTTCTTAATTTTAATCAAAATAATGCAGAGTTTGAATATGATGACAGATTTGAAGTTCTACTTGATAATTCAAATCAAAACAAGCCATTTAAATTAGGACCGTATGGAGCACAAATTCTTATAGATAAGAATCAAAATATTGATTTAGAATTTTAGTTACAATCATGGATATTCTAATTTTTTCTTCACTCAAAGAAATTTCTCAATCTTTGAGTGATTCTTTTTTTAAAAATCAAATATGTTCAAAAAGCAAAAAAAGATTTTTAGAAAAAGAAATAGCAAAAGAAATTCTTTTGCGTTCACTCCAAGTATTTTATGGATATACGTCAAGTATATTACCAGAAATTAAATTAAACAAATATGGTAAACCTTACTTCAAGGATAACTTTTACCCTTTTTATAACATATCCCATAGTGAAGATTTTATAATTATTGGATTCTCAGATAATTTTATTGGAGTTGACATAGAACTTATAAAAAATAATAGAAACATCCATCAAATTGCGAAAAGATTTTATACTGAAGAAGAATACGATTTTGTCAAAGAACAGAATTTCTCATATGATATTTTCTATACAATTTGGGTTCTTATTGAATCTATAAGCAAATACATAGGAAAAGGTTTTAGTTCATTTAACAAAGATTTCTCAATCATACCATCCAATAACAGCGTTATTGTAAACAAAACAGAGTGTCGAGACAAAATCACAATAGGATCACTGATTTCAAACGATAATGAATATAAATTTGCTTATGTAGCAGAAAATCAAAATTTGCCCAAAATTTATTTTTATTCCAATTCAAAATTTATTCCAATAAATGAATGGCAAAATATCAGTATAAAATATTCAAAGCTTGATTTCGGGTGCAACAATATAAAGTAATGAATATCAAGGAGAGGAACCCCATACTGTGCACTTGTGCACTGCACACTCCGCAAATTTACTTAACAATCTTCGGCACACCGTCCTCATCCAAATTACTGGTTAACTGACTTAATCTGTAAATCCATCTCTCCGCATGGGATGACCACAGTGGGGACACTCAATAACAATTCCCTTCTTGAATATAAGGCAAAGTTATTCAAAGACTGAATCATCTTCATTTGTAATTAGCTGATAATTACAATGCATTTGCTTCGTAGGACAATAACCATGTGTTTCTCATTCATGTTCTAAAGTAGATCAGAATACCTGACCGAAACTACTGCAACAACATTGAGTAGGATTTTTGTCGAAAAAAAGTTATCTTAGGCTTTGATCTTGCCGATATCCCATACATATAGCTTGTTAAGGCAACCAAATTCTATAGCATATGCCAAAATGCGCGAACACTCAATAAAAAAATGAGCAGTAATTGCAGTTAAAATTAACAAAATTACGGGCATAACGTTCGTGCAAAAGTTAGAGCATACTGTTATACAAAGTTATAAATCAAAAGGTTTTGACAAAGGAAGAGAGCAACAACAACTGGCAAAATTAGGATCTTTTACTCAAGAAAATTTTAGAGCTGAGAATTTGACAATTTAGTGAACTACTGTTTTAATGACAAACCAACTTGGCTGTGACAACAGTGAACAAGTACAAAATTATTTTTGAAAAAATAAAAATGGGACCATCACAAGCTTAAGTCCCATATAATTTCTAATGAGGTTTTAGATTAACTCATGCCGTGGAGCTAAAATTTTAATAAATATAATTTCCAGTTCAAGAGGTCATTATAGATGCGTTTACTGTATTCTATTTAGATCTCAATTCTGTAAACCAATTTACTTATTTTTTTCTATAAAAGTTTTAGCCTGCTCTATACCACCAAGATTAGTTACTTTTGTAAAACCTGCTTTTTCTAGCATCTGTTTTGCAAATTCGGCTCTTTTCCCAGATCTACAATAAACATAAATAGTATCGTCCTTATTTATGTTATTCTCATTTATTCCCTCAATGATTTTGGAATGTTCAATATTAATGGCATTATCAATATGATCACCGGCATATTCTTCAGCTGTTCTCACATCTATATAATAAGTTTCAGCATACAAATTTGCTGAAACAAGTGTGAATAATGTTAAACAAAATATTTTTTTTACAAGAGCTCTCATTTCAATAATTCCTTAACTACTTCATCATTTAAAATATTATCTCTAAGATATCTAAACAACTCTGTTGAATAATTTACATTTCCAGTTTTTTTATTATCCCTAGCCTTTACAATAAGTTGCCTTAATTTATTTTTATCTACGCTCTCATTACTATATGAAAGTTTATTAACAATTTTCATATAATCATCACTTGTCAATAGACTATTTCTCAATTGCTCTAATCGATGAAACTTTGTATTATTGGCTAAGTTTTTGCTTATAGTAAAATTAACTTGTTCTTCCAAGTGACTAACTAAAGTTTCATCACAACTTCTCAATAATCTTTCAATATGAAGCATTTGACGTCTATAAGGTTCAAACTGACTATTATTTTTAAATTTTTTTGCGCAGATTAGTTCATCCTTTAAAAAATCAGCCTCACCGAAATCTATTCTCTCAAATTCATTATCCCTCAAATCAACAATCTGCTCAGCAAATACATTCAGTTTTTTAGAATCTCTTTTTTTTTGACTCTTACTTATCCAATCATCATATTCGTTAATCTTATCAGTATAATACATGAATTCCTCTTTAAAATTGGGTTTCTTTTTTGAAACTATCTGCAATATCTTTATTAATTAAAGATATCACGGAAAGCAACCACCAAAATCCTAAAAATATTGCTATAAGCATTGTGCTGAGTGTGTATACATTAATTGGAATACCCCATACATATGATTTCGAATATACATTGATAGGTTCACTATATCTGATACTAGTATTCATACTGTTTGTTCCAAAAATCAAGGTATTACCCTTTATTTCAAAATGTTCAGTATTTTCATGTATAATTTTGTTAAGATCTGATAATTGATACTCTGTATCTCCACTTATTTTGATATCAGAAATTTCAACAGTACCAACGTTCCTATCAAATAAAAATTTAAAATAGCTAATATTATTCAAGTTCTTTAATTCAAATTTTGAATCAAACTCTCCTGCATTTACATGGAAACTCTGCATCTCATTATCAGAGTATATTTCCTTCTGTTTGTTAGTGTAATAAACTTTTATGTTCTGTTCTTGATCAAATTTTGTCTTCATTGATATTGTTATAGGATCATGTTCTAAAATAGCAGTTCTTAATCCATATGCGATAGAACTAATCAGTGTGATGAACATAGAACAAGCTAAAAATCTAAGAAAATACTTTTTTATATCTGACAGCATAGTTATCTCACAAAACATATAAATTATTTAGAATTATAGCATATAAAATAACTCAATAAAAAAAATGCTAACATGTAAAGTATTAGGTCTAAAATCTCTAGCTTAGACCTTTTTAAAATTCCAAGGCATAGCCTTTTCAAGAATTGAATTTCTCTCTTCAGGTTGAATACCTGGAGTGTTCAATTCTTTTTGGTGTAATCCTATATACCGGAACAAGTATGCAAGGTATTCTCCCAGATGCACTCCGTGCTTTTTACAAGTTTCATGGAATGATGAGAATACGGCTGTAGACTTTGCTCCTTCAACTGAAGCAAATCCACTGGCAGTTGAATGCCTTAACACCGCAAAGTCACGTATAGATCTCTCCGCGTCAGAGTTATCCAGAGGAATATCTCCATCCTCCATGATTCTGGTGAATTTTTCCCACTGGTTGTATGCGTACTTTACCGCTTTTATAAACTTGGCTGTATATACCTCCGAGGGGTTTTTACATGCCTGCATTTTCCTGTAGCATTCATCAACCAGTTTCTTAATTTCGTTGAATTTTTCTCTTACCTCTCCCTCTTTCCTTATTTTGGTCTGTTCTTCAGCGGTTTTGCATTCCTTGTCCCTGTGAAAGATGAATTTCAGAAGATTTATTATCTGCTCCGAAATTATGTAATCCTCACTGTTCTCATTCTTGTGGTTCTTATGCACGTCATAAACATCCCAGAAATATCTGCGAAGATGGACCATACAGCCAACCAGAACTGCGGAGAAGTTTCCGTTATCATCTTTTAACCATTCTACATTGTACCAGCCGTCTGTTGATATTATGACAGTGTTGCCGTCATTATCTACCCAGTTGCCGCCATCAAAATGATTCTGCAGAATTGCAAACGGAACTGTCTGCGATCTGGTGTTTGCATAGTGATAGAAACACCCTGTTGCTGATGTAAAAACTATCATGTACTGGCGGCTGTTCTTTTCTGCCTGACAATGAATAAAGATTTCATCAAGGTGTATTACCTGGTTATCCAGCACTTTGCTAATCAAACATTGGTAGGCAGGCTCTATCCAGTCTGCAGCAAAAATAAAATATCTTGCAAGCTGCTGTCTTGTTATACTGAACCCGAGTGCATCACTGACTGCCAGTGCTATCCGGTTCATTGGTATTCTATTCTTCATTCTTGATTCAATCATCTCTGACATGAAATCAAAACCGAAAACAGTCTTTGGAAGAAAATCTTTTTCCGGATCTAAACCGACAATTGTTGCAACTGGAGTTTTTCTATTTGCAGAATTCTGCTCCGTTCCATTTGCTGTTCCCTGTTCCTGAATTTCTTCATAGACAGGAACGTATTTGGTAACTTTAACCTTTGTTGTATAGGTCTTTATTCTGCTGTAGGGACATTCTTTCCAGCCTTTAAATACATACTTTTTCCCGTTTCTTTCAATTTGCTTAGGAACTTCGGCTGATGCTTCATCTATGCTTGAAGCTCCTAAAGCATTTCCATTCACATCATGAAAACTTGCCTGTTCAACATCGCAACAGGTCAATTTTGTCTTATTACTCTGTCTTTCTCTGGTTTTGCTGTTTTGCTTTTTACTCTGCAGTCTCTCTGCTTTTTCCTGTTGGTACCGGCTGTTCATTCTGTTCTCTTCCACCTTGAAACAGAAGTCGCTTCAATGCATCCAAATCAGCATTCTTTGAATGAAGAAGAGTCTTTAAAGACTTTATCAACTCATGGTGTTTTAATATCTCCTGATTCTTCAGCTCCTGCTTTTTTACAAGTTCCTGATTTGTCTTTGTTAGATTTTCTATCGTTTGTTTTAGTGAATCGACAGATGCTTTCATGCTATCGAATTGGTTTACAGTAAGTTCAAAAAGCATATTGAAAGTCGCAATCAGAAGATTAACAAGAAGAGATATCGATTCTGGCAGTGTGGATAATTTACCCTTTAACTGCTCTACTATAGAATCAATTGAGCTTTAATCTCTTCCTTTGACATCGTCAACCCTTTATATTGCTGATATTATGCTATATGAGTATTACACCAAACTCGTTTTTTTTTTTTGGCTTTTTAACTCTTGTTTTTACGTACACTTACTCGCTAAAAGATCCATATATGCACGTAGAACGATCGCATGGATCGATAACGATAAAAAATGACAAAACTTCCGTCAAAAGGGAAACATTGTAAATGGTCGGAAATAATTTCCGATCATTTCTTTTCATAGTCAAATTTCTTGGCTAAATTCCACGGAGCTATAGATTCAAGAACTTCGTTTGGAATGTGATGACCAAGGTATCCTATGATCGTTCCCTTTTCATTTTTTTTAAATTCAATCTGATCTATATGTTTCATCATGGTGGTTATCACTTCTCTCAAATAATACTTAAAATCCAAACCGTTCATTTGAGAAGTCTTGTAAAGAGAATAATACAAAGCAAGAGTTTCTGCTCCATGGATAGTATCATTCGCCATCATAGAATTTCTCAAAACATTAAGTTCCCTAAATGACTGTTCCATCCGATTGTTGTGCATGATGCCGTGCGGACTGCTAAGATAAGCTTCAAGACCGGACTTGTTGTTTAGCTGATAGTTGACTGCTTTTTTGGTTCGTTCGCTGCAGTTCCAGGTTTTATTCTGTTCGTCGTAATGACTGGCTTTAAACGCTTCGTCGGTGGCAAACACCTTGTCAACTAAAGGTTTCAGTTGAGTCATTTTTAGTTCGACAATATCTTTGGTACTATCGTTTTCGCAGATGGCGGTAAGTTCATTGAACTTTTTGAAACAACCGGAAATTTGGTTGATTATATCTTTTACAAAATCAAAATCAAAATCAAAATCAATATCAATATCAATATCAATATCAGCATCCCACCCCTGTTTTGAATAAGACTTTATCACATTGCCGTTTTTATCAGTAGCAAAATGCACACTACACTGACAAAGTATCGTTTTACGTGCACCCAGCACAGCCCGTGGATAAGCAGTACAGAGGTCCCATCTTTCAAAGTTATACCTTTATCGTCGGTCCATTTCTTGAAGAATTTGTAAAAAGCATCACTCATAAGAAATGCATTTGATTCGGCACTGTTATCTATTAGCAGTTGTATCGGCAGCTCAGCGTCCCTTACCAGAGAATGCTGATAAATAGCGACCTTTTCGGTGATTATTCCGAAAATATAGCTACGCAAAGTTTTTGAAACCGATTTCTACTCTTTTCGTTTAGTTTTATCAGATCACCAGGCGGCGATTCCACTATGTCTTCATTCAAATCGATAATATTCTGGTTTTTCAGTCTTCCTTTTTCTCTGCAACTCCAATATGTTTCGTCAAATCCGATTGTTTTGGCGTTACTGATGTAGTTTTCCAGAAATTCCATCACCGGTTTAAGCAGGTAACCGATGATTTCAGTGTAACTGTACAGCTGCTGTCGGGTGAATCCCATTCCATAACTCTCAAAATTCATGCTTATTCTGTTGAGCGGAACTTTCATCATAATCCACTCGCTTACTACAAAAAACAGTGCAAGTATACTCATCCTGGTTTTTGAAAGAAAATCTGCATTCGGAGAACTCGGTAACGGAATGGTCTCTCCCGGTATGAAATCCCGTTTTCATCGACAATCTCAAAGGTTGCCTTGAAGTATTGCTTTGTTACCTTTTCAACAATTATTTCATCTTTCTCTGATGAACGTAAAAATCCACTGTATCTGAGTCCTTGGCCTTTCTCATTGGTGAATATAGTGCCATTCAGTTCCTTTGCCTGTGATTCACTCAGTTCGTTGCCGTTATAGTCAATGTAAACCTGCTCGATTCTAGTTGTAACATTGCTTTCACGACCTTTTGTCGCCCTACGTGCTTTCTCGTTCTTTTCTTTTTCTGAGCGATCTTCTTCTCTGTTTTTATCTGAAGTGTTTCTTTCGTTTTTACTGTTGCCGTATGCTTTGGCACTTAGTGACTTGGTTGTAAAATTTTTCTCGGCCAGTTGTTTTTCCAACTTTTGATTTATTTTGGTCAACTGCTTAAATGATTTGTTTAACTCTGAATGATTTTTCTGAAGTTGATTGAACGATGTTTGAAGTGTTTCGAACGCAGAAATAATCACGATAACTAAATTGGATAGAACCTGAAGCAGAGACGAAAAAACAGGGTCGGAATCACGATTAAAAGATTCCAACTTTGAGAGGGTTTCCTGTATGTTTTTCTTTGCTTCTTCGATTTTCATAGACACCTTCTAGGTACTATGAATATTATAACATATCGAATTTTTCGCCCTTTGAAGAGGCTTGTAGACACAAGAAAAATACGTTGAGAATCTTCGTTCTGGATCGCTATAAGCACACCTTTTGCATTTGGGGTCAAAAAGGTCACCGCAAAAATCAAGTGGCTCAGATGGATCGAAACGATCCTTAAAATCGTTTATAAAAAAATTTTTTTTGAAGGTAAAAAAACAAAATTGCATAGGAGTGTGATGTAAATCAATAAATATTTTTGCCATATTTACATCATAAAAAAAGGGGATAAAAAATCATTTCCGATCAATTACAAAACATTGCAGTAGAACACATAACTGAGGAGTTTTACGGCATATCCTAAAAAAATATTTTTATACAGAAATATGATGTATATCTCGCAAAAGTTACATGTAAGAATAGAGTGAAATTAACCTTATTTCAGATTGTATAATTTCTCTCAGAACAGTCTAAAAAATCATAGTTTTATGACCTAATACTAAATTTTTATTCCATCTAAAAATTTAGCATAAAAATCATCAGATAACTGTTCTTCAAAAGCTTGTTCTAAACAAATCAAAGCATCACCTGAATCTGGTCCTTGAGATAAAATCTCAATTACATCATTATTTTTTATCTCTAATGTAAGGACTTGAAGAAAATCTCTTGCATTTACTATCTGTTCTTTATTTTTCTTTATCCATATTTTTGATTGAAATCGTTGTACTATCTTCGTTAGTACAGTTGTAGGGCGGGCATGAAGACCGTGTTGATTTTTAACTTTCACTATTATTTTTCGAATTGGACTACCTTGAAACTCGCTATCAATACCTTTTAAGAAAAAGAATCCTTTTTGTATCAGTGAAACTTTGGAATTTAATAATTCAAGTAATGTTTCACGTGAAACATTACTCATTTGTTTGATGGTTCTACTTACACAGTCAAGAAAATAAGAATAATCACAATTATCATTAAATATAAATTTAACAAAAAAAAGTAAATTATCTTCGTCAACACTGAAGTCAATAAGCTTATCACTAGAACTGTTAACATTTATCTCTAAATAGCAAACACGAGATATTGGTATAGACGAAATGATACGCACAATTTTATCTTCCATAACAACATCCCATAAACTATTAAAAAAATAAACTACTCTACTGTAACACTTTTTGCTAGATTTCTTGGCTGATCAACGTCAGTTCCTTTCAAAACTGCTACATGATATGCAAGCAGTTGCAAAGGTACAGTATACGCGAGAGGGGAAACCAAATCATCAACATACGGCATGTTGATGATTTTACAATTCTCATTGTTGCCAAACATAGTTTCGATATCTGACTGAGGGTCTGCAAAAATATATACTCTTCCGTTTCTTGCTAACACAGATTGTACATTTGACTTCAGTTTCTCTAGAAGATCATTATTAGGTGCCACAATAACAACCGGCATATTTTCGTCTATCAATGCTATAGGACCATGTTTCAATTCACCAGCCGCATATGCTTCTGCGTGAATATAACTGATTTCTTTAAGTTTCAAAGCACCTTCCATAGCTACAGGCCAGTTTATTCCCCTGCCAAGGAATATACAGCTACTACTCTTTATGAAATCTTTTGCAAGAATTGCCAGTTGCGTATCCAGGTTGAGTATATTTTCTATAAAGCTTGGTAATTTCTTTATTGAAGATATTATTTGATTTTCTTTATCTGCATCTATTGTTTTTTTAGAAACACCAAGACAACCACATAACATCAGCAATGATATTAACTGAGTCAAAAATGCCTTCGTCGATGCAACACCAATTTCTACACCAGCCTTGGTTAAAAATGAAAAATCAGATTCACGTACAAGAGATGAGCCGTTAACATTACAGATAGATAATGATGCCAAATACCCCTGTTTCTTCGATAATCTCAATGCCTCAAGGGTATCTGCAGTTTCGCCAGACTGGGACAAAGTAACAAATAGACTGTTCTTCGGTGTTACTGACTTTCTATACCTGTATTCTGATGCAATCTCTACGCTACAGGTTACTCCAGCCAGTTCCTCCAGCCAGTATCTTGCTACAAGACCTGCATGATACGATGTTCCGCAGGCAACAATTTTTACATTCTCTATCTGTGAGAGAAGAGCCTGGGCTTTTTCTCCAAATACTCCAGGTATAAATGAACTATCAGTTATTCTTCCATCCACAGTATTATTGATAGCAACAGGCTGTTCATAGATTTCTTTCAGCATATAGTGCGAATAGCCTTTTTTGTCTGCGCTGTCGCAGCTTATGTCACTTGATACAGTTTTTCTTTTTACTTCATTGCCATTCTTATCATAGATCTGAACTGTCTTTCTTGTTATTTTTGCTATGTCACCTTCTTCCAAATATATGAAATTATGTGTTACAGGCAAAAGTGCCAACTGGTCCGAGGCTACAAAATTTTCTCCAATTCCAAGACCTATCACCAGAGGAGAACCACAACGAGCTACAACCATAGTCTTAGGCTCCTCTGAATCTATAACAGCTGTTCCGTATGCTCCTTTCAGTCTAGCTACAGTTTTCTTTACAGCCTCAAGCAATTCACCGGATTCTTTTTTATAGCTGTTTATCAGATGAGCCATAACTTCCGTGTCAGTATCAGATTCGAAAGTATATCCTTTTGTTATCAGTTCATCCTTTAATTCCTGGAAGTTTTCTATAATACCGTTATGTACCAACGCTACTGTTCCTGATTTGTGCGGATGAGCATTATTTTCTGATGGTTTACCGTGTGTTGCCCACCTAGTATGAGCAATCCCTAATGAACCTTCCTGCGGATTATCTTCAATTTTCTTTACCAGTTCACTAACTTTCCCAACACTTCTTACGCGAACTAATTCATTTTTGTTGTTAACTACTGCTACTCCTGCAGAATCATAGCCACGATATTCCAGACGTTTTAATCCCTCTAACAGAATATCAATAACATCTCGTTGCGCTACAGCACCTACTATTCCACACATTTTTATACTCCCTTTTTCTTTACAGGACGTTTCCAACCTTGAATATGTCTTTGTGGAACACGGGTTATTACCAATTCATTTTCATTAATATCTTTGGTTATAGTTGAGCCAGCACCTATTGTTGCCCCATTACTAATATTAACAGGTGCAACAAACTGAGTATCTGATCCAACAAAAACATCGTCACCTATAATTGTTTTATGTTTATTAGCTCCATCATAATTACACGTGATAGTTCCCGCTCCAAAATTAACGTTCTTTCCAACTTCACTGTCACCGATATAAGTTAAATGACCGGCTTTTGTGCCAAAATCAATCTTGGAATTTTTAACTTCAACAAAATTACCAACGTGAACTTGATCTTGTAATTCACAACCAGGCCTTAATCTAGCAAATGGACCTATGGTATTCTCATTATGAATATGAGATGATTCAATTATAGAATAGGGACTGATTACGCTACCATCTTCAATAATACAATCTTTCAAAATGCAACCTGCACCAATTCTAACATTATTGCCCAATACAACATTTCCCTCGACAATAACATTTATATCAATAATAACGTCAGTACCAAACTCTAGACTTCCTCGTAAGTCAAACCTATTAGGATCCAACAAAGTAAGACCTGCTTTCATTAACTTTTCTGCACTTTTTTGCTGATAAATTCGTTCCATTTTTGCCTGCTGTATATGGTCATTAATTCCTAAAGACTCCGTTTGATCATCAGATACAAAAGTATTTACAGAGTACCCTTTAGAAAGAGCAATCGAAAAAATATCAGTCAAATAATATTCTTTCTGACTATTAGAACAACCAACCAAATTTATAAGTTTTTTGAAAATTTCAGCTTTTCCACAACAAACGCCGGTATTAATTTCTTTTATTTTAAGTTCGTTTTGACTTGCATCTTTCTGTTCTACAATTCTTTCGAATCTACCGTTTGCATCTCTTACAATTCTTCCCAATCCAAAAGGATCATCAACTTTACATGTCAAAATAGATAAAGAATTTTCAGCAGTTACATTCAACAGTCCCTTTAAGGTTTCATTTTTAACAAATACAGTATCACCAAACAAAACCAAAACTTCATCTTCATCTTTAATACTAGGAAGTACCTGCATTAATGCATGAGCAGTACCTAACTGTTCCTTTTGTTCTACAAATTCAACATCAAGATGGTTTAATTTAGATTTTAAAAATTCGCCATTGTAGCCATAAATAACATGAATTTGATCCGGATTTAAAAGTTTAGCAGTTTCGTAAATATGTTCTATCATTGGTTTATTTGCAATTGTATGCAAAACTTTCGGTAACGATGATCTCATTCTCGTACCTTTTCCTGCTGCTAAAATAACAATTTGTAAAGCCATAATGCTCTCTTTATAAAAACTAACAACCGATGCTTTATTATAGCATAAACACATATTTAAAATTATTGATTGATCTTATATTTACATAACAGAAACCCCCTCTTACCTGCATCAAAATGCAAACAAAAGGGGGCTCTACATGATACTATATATATTACTTTAATTTATCTTTTACACGTGACGATACGCCTTTAGTTAATTCTACAACTCTTAACTGAGCTGTAGCTTTAGCTAGTTCAATTAGTGCAGCACTGTAATTGATATCGCCACTATTTTTGCTGATTTTCTCTCGAGCCTGTTCAATAGCATCTTTCACCTTAGCCTCATCAATATCACTGGCACGTAGCGCAGTGTCAGCTAAAACAGTAACTTTCTCTGGCTGAACTTCGAGAATACCGCCAGAAATATACATTACCTTTTCAGTGTTATCTTGAAGAACAAATCTAACTGTACCTGGTTTCATTAACGTCAACAATGGAGAATGTCCATGTCTGATTCCTAACTGACCCTCTGAACCAGAAATCTGCATTGTCTTTACGCGACCAGAAAACAGCTTCTCCTCGGCACTAACAATATCTAAATGAAACGTTTGTAACTCTTCAGTCATAAACTAAATTCCTTTATTTAAGAGTTTTAGCTTTTTCTACTACCTCGTCGATAGATCCAACCATGTAAAAAGCTTGTTCGGGCAAATCATCATACTCTCCATTAATAATTCCCCTAAATCCTCTCAAAGTTTCCTTTAATGGAACATACTTACCTTCTTTACCAGTAAATACTTCTGCTACACTGAACGGTTGAGACAAAAATCTTTCAATTTTTCTTGCTCGTGCAACTACCAACTTATCATTTTCAGACAGTTCATCCATACCAAGAATAGCAATTATATCTTTCAACTCTTTATACCTTTGCAATACTGACTGAACATCCCGCGCCACCTCATAATGTTCTTGTCCAACAATTAAAGGATCCAGTTGTCGAGATGTAGAATCTAAAGGATCCACTGCAGGATAAATACCTAGAGATGCAATCTGTCTGGATAACACAACTGTGGCATCCAGGTGAGCAAAAGTGGTAGCAGGACTTGGATCAGTTAAGTCATCAGCAGGAACATATACAGCTTGAACTGAAGTAATAGAACCTTTTTTAGTTGAGGTAATTCTCTCCTGCAGTGTTCCCATTTCTTCGGAAAGGGTCGGTTGGTAACCTACAGCAGATGGCATACGACCCAACAAAGCAGAAACCTCTGTACCAGCAAGAGTATAACGGTAAATATTATCTATAAATAATAATACATCCTTACCTTCATCCCTGAACTTTTCCGCTACAGTTAAACCTGTTAAAGCTACACGTAATCTGTTTCCAGGAGGTTCATTCATCTGTCCATACACCATAGAAACTTTATCCAAAACTTTCGAAGTCATCATTTCATAATAGAAATCGTTACCTTCTCTAGTTCGTTCACCAACGCCAGTAAATACGGACAATCCGGAATGTGCTTTGGCAATATTATTGATAAGTTCCATCATATTTACAGTCTTACCAACACCAGCACCACCAAATAACCCTACTTTACCCCCTTTAGCAAAAGGACATATCAAATCAATAACTTTAATTCCAGTTTCAAGTAACTCGGTAGTGTTAGATTGTTCTTCATAACTAGGTGCTGCGCGATGTATTTCCCATTGTTCTTGTTCGCCAATCGGTCCTTTTTCATCCACAGGAACACCTAAAACATTCATAATACGACCAAGAGTTTCCTTTCCAACAGGAACTTTAATACCGAAACCAGTGTTAACAGCTACATCACCACGTTTCAAACCATCAGATGATCCCATCGAAATACATCTTACGACACCACCACCGATCTGTTGCTGAACTTCCAAAATTAAATTTTTGGTAGGACCATCAGACACAACTTTTAAAGCATCAAATACTTTAGGAATGTTATTATCAGTAAATTCAACATCTACAACAGACCCTATAACTTGGACTATTGTACCCTTTGGAAAATTTTCTTCTTTATTCAATTCCATATCTCTATTTTCCTACTATTTAGATCAAACAGCCGCAGCTCCTGATACTATCTCCGTTAATTCTTGAGTGATACTTGCCTGACGAGCCTTGTTATATACCAACTGTAAATCATTAATCAGATCTTCGGCATTTTCTGTAGCAGACTTCATAGCCATCATTCGCGCTGCCTGCTCACAAGCCAAATTCTCAACTACACCTTGATAAACTTGAGATTCAACATATCTGTTCAAAAGTTCATCTAGTAGCATGTTAGGTTCAGGCTCATAGATGTAGTCCCACTTTCCTTTAGGTGTATTTTCATCAGTTTTTGGTAACGGTAAAATCTGCTGAACCTTAACTTGCTGAGTCATCGTATTAACAAACTTATTGAATACCAAATAAAGTTTGTCGATATGATCTTGTTCATACTCTAGCAACATCGCCTTAACAGTTCCGATTATCTTTTCCAAAGAAGGCTTATCTCCCATCCCTGAATTTTGAGCTTTAATATCGAAATTAAATCTGTTAAAAAAGCCTATTCCTTTAGAGCCAATAATAGCGAGAGAAGACTGAATACCATTTTTTTCATTTTCAGATGAAAGTCTGACAACCTCCTTGAACAAGTTAATATTCAACCCTCCGCAAAGTCCGCGATCAGTGCTTATAATGATATATCCGATCCTTTTAGTTGGCCTTTCATCCAAGTAAGGATGTTTAACATCCATACCGCTTTCTGCCATATGTCTTATAACTCTTCTCATCATATGAGCATAAGGCCTAGACATATCCATACGGTCTTGTACTCTTTTCATTTTGGAAGCAGCAACCATCTGCATGGCACTAGTTATTTTCTGAGTACTTTTGACACTTTGTATTTTTGTACGAACTTCCTTAGCACCCGCCATCTATTACTCCTATTGTCCAATAATGATCAATTAATGAACTTCTGCGAATTTTTCCAAAATTTCAGATAATGTTGCTACGATATTATCGTCGTACAAACCTTCAGTATTTAATTTGTTCATAAATTCAGCATAATTTGACTTTGCAAAAGAAACTAAATCATTCTGATAATCTGAAATTTTCTCTATTTCAACCTCATCTATCGCGCCTTTTTCTACAGCAAACAAAATCAACGACTGTTCAGCAACAGACAAAGGTGAATATTGTTTCTGCTTCATTAATTCGGTAACTTTCTGGCCATGATTAAGCTGTGTTCTTGTAGCATCATCTAAGTCAGAAGAAAACTGTGCAAATGCTGCCAATTCACGGTATTGAGCCAATGCTGTTCTGATACCGCCAGATAACTTTTTCATAATTTTTGTCTGCGCAGCACCACCAACACGAGACACAGAAATACCAGGATCCACAGCTGGTCTTAAACCAGAATTAAACGATTCTGTAGTTAGGAATATCTGCCCATCTGTTATAGAAATAACATTGGTAGGCACAAATGCAGACACGTCACCAGCTTGTGTTTCAATGATTGGAAGAGCGGTAAGGGAACCACTCTTTCCTTTAACTTTTCCATTCGAAATTCTCTCTACGTATTCTTCATTTACACGGGCAGCCCTCTCAAGCAATCGTGAATGTAAATAGAATACATCACCTGGATAAGCTTCACGTCCAGGAGGTCTCTTTAATAACAAAGAGATCTGTCTGTATGCTACAGCATGCTTCGATAAGTCATCATAAACAATAAGGGCATCCTCACCCAAATCACGGAAAAATTCGCCCATTGCACATCCTGCATAAGGGGCTAAGTATTGTAATGAAGCTGATTCAGAAGCTGAAGCTATTACAACTATCGTGTTGGATAAAGCACCATGTTCTTCTAGTTTCCTTACTACATTAGCAATAGTCGATGCCTTTTGTCCAATTGCAACATAAATACACTTAACACCGTAATTTTTTTGGTTAATTATCGTATCTATAGCTAACGCTGTTTTTCCAACTTGCCTATCACCAATGATCAACTCCCTTTGGCCTCTACCGATAGGAATCATGGCATCAACGGACTTATATCCAGTTTGAATAGGTTGAGATACAGATTTTCTTGATATAACACCAGGAGCAATAACTTCTACTGGAGCATAACTTTCAGGCTCTATAGCACCCTTTCCGTCAACCGGCTGACCTAGAGTATTTACAACCCTCCCCAATAAATTTCTTCCTACTGGAACTTGTAATATCTTACCTGTACATCTAGCTTTCTGACCTTCCATTAATCCTTCATAAGGTCCCATAACTATTGCACCTACATAGTCTCGTTCAAGATTAAGCGCAAGACCGTATAGATTGTTAGGAAGTTCAATCATTTCACCCTGCATAACGTCGGTCAAACCGTTGATGCGAAGAATACCATCAGAAACGGAAACTATAGTTCCTTCATTTTTTGATTCTGCAACAACGTCAAATTGCTCAATTCTTTTTCTTATTAAATCAGCAATTTCGGTAGAATTTAATTGCATTTTATTTCCTTACCATTAGGATAACAAACAACTGTAAAGAGAGTTTATCTTATTCTTTAAACTTGCATCTAAAATTTCATTTGGTGTTTTTATAACAACACCACTAATCAATGATTTATCGATAGAATTAACAACATCTACCTTACAACTATACTTATCTTCAAGATATTTTCTTAATTTATTCATATTCTGTGAAGAAAGAGGTTCAGGTGAAACTATTTCAGCTCTCATTTCAGAATTATATTCATCCATATAATTCTGAAATAAAGAAACAATCTCTCCAATTGCTTCTAACCTATCATTTTCAACAAGAATTCTTATAAAATTCTTAAAATACTGATCAATCTGTTTAGAACAGATATTAAAGAGCAGATCAACTAGCTTGCTGTTACCTAAAGATCTTTGTACAGCTTTAAAATTCTTATCTTGCTGAACAGCACTTAAGAATTGCAACATATCAAACCACTTATCAATACTCTTGCCATCTTTTGCAAAATCAAAAGCTGCTTTTGCGTATGGGCGCGCTACTGTTGTTAGTTCTGACATATGATATTCTCATCTACTTTTTGGAAACTAAATCGTCGATAATATCGTTAGTAGTACTAGAATCAACATTCTTCTGAATAATTTTCTGAGCACCAAGCAAAGCTAATTCGGAAATATCCTTTCTTAATTTTTCTTTAGCTCTATTAACTTCTGATTCAATTTCTTCTTTAGCTTGGTTAAGAATGTTTTTCCTCTCTTCCATAGCCTCTTGTTTTGCAGTATCAATAATCTTTGCCTTTTGTCTATTGGCTTGATCCATTATTTCTGCAACCTTCTTCTTAGTCTGTTTTATCTGTTCCTTGGCATTATTCGTAGCTAATTCTAAGCTTCTCCTTCCTTTTTCAGCCGCTTCTAAGCCATCGGCAATATCTTTCTGACGCGCTTCAATAGCAGAGATAATAGGAGGCCAAATAAACTTCATACAGAGCCAAACAAAAATAATGAACTCAATTGCTTGTCCTACAAATGTCCAATTTATTTGCATATTTTTCTCTACAGAGTTTAATTAATTTTAGAATACACCTAATACGATCAGTAAACCAAACACCAAACTTATCATAGGAACAGCATCAGTCAAACCTACGCCAAGGAAGAATTTAGTCTGTAAATCTTTACCTAAATCAGGATTTCTAGCAAAACCTTCGAGCAATCTTCCAGCTAAAATACCGATACCAATTGCAGCGCCTAAAGCACCTAAACCCATCATAAGACCAGCACCAATCATCTTCAAACCAATTGGATCCATTTTATACTCCTAAAATATATTCAAAATATTCAATAAATTTATACTATTCATCTTGTGCTGCACTAGCTAAATAAACAATGGTAAGAATCATAAATATAAAAGCCTGCAGCAAAATAATCAGTATATGGAACAGCGCCCAAGGTACACTAAATAAAGGCTGAACAAAAGAAAGACCTGGTCCTTGTATTAGTGCAGCTATCATAATAAAAATCATTTCACCTGCGAACATATTTCCAAAAAGTCGCAACCCAAGAGAAACAGGTTTAGAAACAAGTGAAATAGATTCCAAAACAAAGTTAAAAGGAATAAATGCAGGATGATTGAAAGGATGTAATGTCAATTCCTTCAAAAATCCAATAAAACCTTTTTTAGTAAAGTAATACCAAAACATCAAAAGAAAAACGCAACAAGCCATAGACATGGTAACATTTGCATCAGCCGTTGGAAGAACTCTAAAGTAAGGAACACCAAATGAATCTGCTAACACAGGAATCCAATCAACCGGTATTAGATCCATAGTATTCATGGCTACCACCCAAGCAAAAACAGTCAAAGATAAAGGTGCAACTAATTTAGTCTTAATATTAAAAACAGAATTAACAGAATCTTGAATAAAAAGAAAAATCATTTCTACTGCAGATTGAAGCTTTGTTGGTTTTCCTTTTATATTGAAAGTTTTTACGACCGTAAAAAGTAAACCAAAAAGAATTATTCCCAAAACAGCAGAAACTAAAAGAGAGTCAACATTTACTGTATTAAAATTAACTATTGATTTATCGGACTGTTCTATTGAGGAATGCTTAGGCTGGCACTTATTAAAAGTTAGTAAATCAGTAACATAACATTGCGCGTGTGAACCATCACTTAATTCAGCACCAACAACAGAACCATCTCTTAAATCAACTTGAAGAAAATTAAGATGGTGTTTAATGTATAACTGAGAATCAAATTCAGAAGACATATCTATCTACCACTTACAAATTATTTGTATAAACAAAACCTAATATTACTAAATTTTCTATATACAAAAATATGAATGTTACAAAAACCGACACTAAATCAATTTCGAAATGACGGTAAACAAAAACAAGCAGTGATACTGTTAATATAAACTTCATCGCCACTGCTATTTTTATTTTATTTATAAAGACAGTCGTACTAGTTTTATCATAGTCGCTTAGCGTATATAAATAATAAAACAAAAAAACAATAAAAAATACAACTCCGCCTACAAAAATCGATTTAAAAATTTCAAAATCACCAAATATAAAACCAATTGGTGCAATAAGTATTAAACTGGCCAATTGAAAAAAAATGATCTCTAGGTGAAAACTTAACTTTAGATCCATTTTTTACCATTGCTCTACTGCATTCGGCTTAAACATTTATTTAAATTTTATAACAAATCAAAATTTAAATAAACAAAAAAACTATTTTTATTTTATTTAATAAATAAAATAAAAATAAAATCTTTATTTATTAAAG
>FLNY01003156.1_pt1 | contig 20782 bp, 13 predicted proteins | sample 1140381 | NCBI WGS metagenome assembly FLNY01 (sample SAMEA3878172, study PRJEB12797) | bioreactor metagenome | biome: Moose rumen | place: Sweden | collected 2011-10
TGGCAGCACCTCCTACACCAACGTGAAGGGTTCCTACACCCAGGGGCTTTCCGACGGCACCGGTCCTACGCTCGTTGTCAACACCACGGGCTCGGCCTACAGCTCTTCGTCGGCCAAGGCCATCAAGGCTCTCTGCGCCGCTACGCTCTATGGCGGCACGACCGAGGTGAACACGAAGACCAGTGGCGCTGAGGGCCTGGAGTCGAAGACCAGCATCACCATCAAGGGCGGTCAGCACTACTACCAGTGCTATGACGACTGCATCAACTCAGCCGGGAATATCATCTTCGACGGTGGAGTGACCGTCTGCTATTCCAACGGCAATGACGCCGTCGACTCCAACGCCGGTAAGACCGGCGCCATCACCATCGGCAACGGAGCCGTCTTCGCCTTTACGACAAAGGGCTCCCCCGAAGAAGGTCTTGACTGCGACAACAACAGCTACATCCAGATCACCGGGACGGGCTATGCCGTCAGCGCAGGCGCTTCACAAGGCGGCGGTGGCGGTGGCTGGGGCGGCGGCTCCTCGGGCAACACCATCTCGAATGCCAAGCAGGGCTATGCCTTCGTCACCAGCAACGTCAGCTATCAGAGCGGCCGTTACTATACGCTCGCTGACTCCAGCGGCAACAACCTGCTCACTTACAGCTTCCCCGTCTCGTGCAGCAGCTCGCTGAGCCTCTTTACGGCAAAGGGAATGGTGAAGGGCAGCACCTACAACGTGAAGTATTCCACCACGGCGCCTACCGATGCCACGACGGCCTGGCACGGCCTCTATCTCGGTTCGTCGCACAAGGGCACGACAAGCACTATCAGCACCATCAGTGCGAAGTAATCTTTTCGCAAGCTACGCTTCACAACAAACGGGATGCATTGTGCATCCCGTTTGCTTATTTCATAGCCTGCCTGACCACGGTTCGGCCCAGTGACTTCAGCTTGGGCATCTTCGCCATCGTCGAGCGTACAGGCTGCACGTCGTAGAGCAACATCAATAGCAGAACGACAATGCCGATGAGACACATCACGCCGAACATCTCCTTGACGGCCACTTGCAGCACGCTCGTAAAGTCGGCATGCAAACCACGGTTCAGCGTGTCGGCTATCTGACGCCGCAGTCCGTAGCTGTAAAGGCCGGAGCAGACACTCTCGCCGACGCCGTTGCGGATGAAGCCGCTGACGGTCAGTGCGCAGAAGAAGGTCGGAAACTCGATGAGGTCCTTCAGGTAGATGGTCATCGTGGAGAAGAATATGGCATAGCCGAAGGTGCGTAGCATCGTGGGCATATAGAGCCGCTCCAGATTGAGGGTGGGGGAGACGTAGAAATACATCAGCACCTGATACATCAGCAGGCAGAAGAATCCCACGGAGAGCAGTTGCGTGTACTTGAATCCCAAGCGGGGCAGATGCCCCCACGTCGGCATGCCGCGCCCCCAAAGGATGGTAAAGACACAGCCTAAGGCATAGCCGATGGTTTCGAAGACATAAAGCTGACCGGTGGTCGTGAATCCCCAGTGGAGCACGGCGCCGGTCAGAGTGCCTTGCAGGGCATGCGGCGTGGCGTTCATCACTTCAGCCACGAAGAACAGGCCAAGGATAGGCAACAGCCGCCAATGGAGCCACACCGAAGAATCGATGTAGGGATGGCGGATATGCGTCATGCGCCCCACACAGATGAGCAGCGTCACAGGCAGGCTCCACAGGACCATGCGCCACGTCGGCGACTGCCACCAATTATAATATTCGCCGTAGGTGAAGAGCCAGATGATTTCGAGCATGATGGCCGACCACAAGAGACAACCGAGCCAGTCGAGCGACACGAGCGGCAGCTTATGCGGCATCATGCGCCAGGGATGGGTACAGACGAACACGACGAGTGCCAGCCCCAGCATCAGCGCCACCATGAGCCAGTGCATCGATGCCCATGAGCCAGTGGCGATGGTCATCTGCTGTGCCAGCCAGTTGCTGCCCGACATGGCCCCCAGAATGATGATGTACATCGAGGGCAGGAAGATGCCGAAGTCCTGTTTGGGCGAAAGCCACAGACGTATGTTGGAGAAGCACTCGAACGTGCCGCAGAGCTTGAAGAACCCCGCGATGTAGCTGATGAGGCAGAGAAGCGGGAGACGCAACTCTCCGAAGTCAGAGGAATTGAGCAGCCAGAGGCAAAGCAGGTTGCACACGGCGATGACCACGGCGGCATTGATGAGCAGTTGCTGGTTGGTGAAGCGCAGCTTATAGCGAAACAGAAACGGGAATGGCATGTTCACGCCCACCACACCGAACATGCAGACGAGTTGCACGTCCTCGCGCATCAGCGATGAGGCGCCCATCATGTGTTGCATGCTCGAGAAGTAGACGCCGCCCGAGAGCTGGAACAGCGCTGCGAACACGATGTACATCCATGGGCGGATCTTCTCCGGCACCCACGGACGGTACATCGGCATCGAAAACTTCTGATTAGGATTCCAGGCCATTTAGTATCTGATGGTTGTTTCGACATTCAGGCCTGCCAGCAGTCGAGCCACGTCGTCGGCTTTGTTGTCTTCTGTGAGTACGATGCGCACGGGCACGCGTTGCTCCACCTTGACAAAGTTGCCCGTGGCATTGTCGACGGGGATGGGCGAGAAGGCAGAGCCCGTGCCGGCGGCTATCGACTCGACCACACCGCGGAACTCGACGTCGGGCACGGCGTCGGCTTTGAAGGTCACGGCATTGTCGACGGCGATGTGCTTCATCTGCGTCTCACGGTAGTTCGCTACGACCCACACCTCGCTGTCGTCAACGATGCGGCAGAGCAGCTGGCCGGGCTGGATGAGCTGGCCCTCATGGACGTCCTTGCGGCCGACAACGCCGTCGCAGGTGGCAATGACGACCGTGTAGCTCAGGTTCAGGCGGGCCAGGTTGAGCTGCGCTTCAGCGACGTTCTCGCCAGCGGTCGTCTGTCCCAGACGTTCGTTCTGCTCGCCTAAGACTGCAGCCGTGGCCTTCTGTCGGCTGTTAGCCTGCTCAAAGCGTGCCTGGGCGGCCTCATATTGAGCCTTCACATTGTCATATTGCTGCCGGGTGACAGCTTCGCGCGCCAACAGCTGTTCGAATCGCTCATAGTCCTTGCGGGCATTCTCCATCTGCACGCGGGCTTCCTCGATAGCGGCCTTGGAAGCCTGTACGTTGCTGTGGGTGGTCGTCATGCCAGCGCTGACGGCCATTGAACCGGCCTTCTGTCCGCGCAGTCCTGCCTCAGCCTGAGCGAGAGCCAGACGATATTCGGCGTCGTCGATGATGACCAGCGTGTCACCGCGCCTGACGTGTTGGTAGTCGTTGAAGCGGATTTCCTTGATGAAGCCGCCCACGCGTGCATTGATGGGTGTGATGTGGCGATAGACCTGGGCGTCGTCCGTCCATTCCACGTTGCCCCAATGTATAAACTTGCTGCAAGCCAGACCAATAAAACCTAGCAGGGCAGCGATAATCACTATGTTGTATATTCTCTTGAGTTGTTTCTTGTTATTCATATAATAATATTACTTTCGCAAACTGCGTTTGCTTTTCACTCCTAAAATACTTATAAAGTTCCTGAAACGTACTTGAGCCGATAGCGGGCGTAGGCAATGTTGATGCGCGCGTCCACCTCGTTGAGCTCGGCCTGCAACTTCATCGACGAGGCATCGAGCATGTCAGTGACAAGCGCCAGACCGGCAAGATAGCGCTCGCTGATGACCTCGTAGTTCTGACGGGCCAGTTGGACGCTCTTGCGCTGCGTCTCGAGGTCGGCAAACGACTGCTCATAGAGCGTCCACGACTCCTGCACCTGATTGTTGAGCCTTTCCTTGTTAAGTTCGTGGTTATCAAGTGATTGTTGTGAGGCGACTTCAGCCTGTCGGATGCGCTTGCTTTGCTTGAATAGTGAACTGAGAGAATAGCTGATGCCAACGCCCACAAACCAGTTGTTCACGTTGACATCCTTCGGTGGCAGGTCGTAGATGTAAGGCCCGTTGAGCTGGTCGGCGGCAAAGAGCGCCACCTTCGGCCGTTGCTCGCTGCGTGCCAGCTTCAGCTGCTGCTCGGCCACCCGCATACCTAAGGCTGACTGCTTCATCATGGGCGATGCAGCTTGAGCCGTGGTGGTGGCCTGGGCGAGCGATTCTTCGGCGTAGGCCGTCTCTTCGTCGCAGAGGGGCACAACCTTGATGTCTTCCGTCAACCCAATCTGGTTGCAGAGCTGATAGTTCAGGATCGACTGTCGGTCATGCAACTGTCGGAGCCCTAACCGAAGCGACTCTAACTGCAGTTCATACCGTGTGATGTCGTTTTTCAGGGCCATGCCCTGCTCGTGCTTGGCGCGAATGTCGTCGATGAGGCGCTGCGTCAGCTGGATATTGTCCTCATAGACCTGCTGTCGTCGCGTCAGTTTGTAGAGATCGAGAAACTGACCCAACCCCAGGAAACGCTGTGCATCGCGCGACTGTGCCTGGCCGACGAGCGCTTGCTCATGCTGCAGCTCAGCCAGCCGGATGCCCGCGTCGATGGCGCCGCCGGCATAGACCACCTGTTGCGCCTCTACCATGAGGCTGTTGCCTAAGTGGGGGGCACTGTAGCCGTGCATGTTGCTGAAGTCGCGGTCGCTGACCAGCACATTGCCGTTAAAACTCACCGAAGCCTGCGCCGATACGTCGGGCAACCGCCCCGCTCGTGCCACTTCGATCCCTTTCTGAGCAAATTCTACGCTTGTCTTCTCTACTTGAAGAGTCTTGCTGTTGCTTTCAATCAGTTGAAACAATTCGTCAACTGTCATTGTTCGCTCCGTCTGTGACTTCACCGCAGTCGCTGCGGCTACGACCATCAGGAGCACTGTCATTTTTTGTCTTATCATTATAGTGCTTCTAATAATCGGGGTGCAAAGGTAGTAATAATGTCTGAGAATGTATGTTTTATGGTAACATTCTTTAAGCAACATTAACCTGCAGTTAACGCAAAACTTCAGTCAAAAAGACTACTTTTGCTCTCAAAACATCATACCGATATGACACTGAGACAAATACTGACAACTTGTGCATTCGTGGCACTTGCTGCCCCTACGACTGTCGCCCAGTCGTGGACGGCCGACAACGGCAACGGCACGTTCACCAATCCCTTGTTCTACGATGAGTTCAGCGACCCTGACATCCTGCGCGTCGGCGACGACTACTACCTGGCCGGCACGACGATGCACGCCGTGCCCGGGCTGGTCATCCTGCATTCTCGCGACCTGGTCAACTGGGAGAACGTCAGCTATTGCTTCGACCGTTTTGATTTTCCCGACGACCGCTTCTCGCTCGTGAACCATCAGGAGATCTACGGACAGGGCATCTGGGCCCCCTGCATCCGCTATGCCAACGGGCAGTTCTATGTCTTCTCGAACATTAACGGCAAGGGACTGCAGTGTTATACCGCAAAGGATATCCGCGGCCCGTGGGAGCACCACAACATGCGGGGCAACATCTATGATCTCGGCGTGCTGTTCGACGACGACGGCCGCGTCTATGCCATCCACGGCTATGGCACGGTGAAGTGCACCGAGCTGAAGCCCGACATGAGCGGCCCGGTGGAAGGTTCGGAGCGTGTCATCATCCCTGAGGGCAACGGGGTGGGCGAGGGTCACCACATGTATAAGATCGACGGCATGTACTATCTCATTTCGACCGACTACAGCCCCAACGGGCGCACGCTTTGCTCGCGCTCGAAGTCGATCTGGGGACCCTACGAGACCCGCGTCATCACGGCCGACGAGACCTACGGCTACCATGCCGCCCGGCTGACACAGTTGCCGCGTGGCCAGAAATACCGCATCGGCGAGGACGGCACGCGGTTTCAGCTGGGCCCGCTCGACAAAGATGCCACGGCCTGCACCAATGCCCATCAAGGCGGCATCGTGCAGTATAAGGACGGCTCGTGGTGGGCCCTGTTCATGCAGGACTTCCACTCCATCGGCCGCACGGTCTGTCTGATGCCGATGACGTGGAAGGACGGCTGGCCGATGGTGGGCCTCGAAGGCAATCTGGGCCGTGCGCCCCGCACGTGGTTCAAGCCGGGGTCGCAGTCACCGTCTGTTGCGTTGCCAACGCAACAAACCATGACAGCACCGCACGCCCCCTACGACCGCAGCGAGTGCTTCGACGGTCCGCAGCTGGGGCGCATCTGGCAGTGGAACCATAATCCCGAGGACAAAATGTGGAGCCTTCGCGGGGGCAAACTTCGACTCAACTCGATGCCTGCCGAACAGCTGATGTGGGCGCGCAACACGCTGACGCAAAGAGTGATAGGCCCTAAGAGTATAGCCACCGTGGAGCTGTCGGTGAAGGGCCTCACGGACGGCGATGTTGCAGGCCTTGGCAATATCAACGTGCCCTGTTCGTGGATAGGCATCGTCAAGCGTGGCAAAGAGCTGACCCTGCGCTGCTTTGAGCAGCTGACCAACGACACCGTCGACGTGCCCGTCGGTTTAGTCGACGGGAAAATCTGGCTCCGCTGCCTCGGCGACTTCGACAACGACCAGGCGCAATATGCCTATAGCACTGACGGAAAGGAATTTACGACGCTCGGCCGTGAGATGCCCCTGTCCTATCAGCTCATCTCGTTCCAGGGCTCGCGCCATGCGCTTTTTGCCTTCAACACGAAAGGCAAAAACGGCGGTTATGCCGAGTTCGACAATTTTACGCTTGAGGAGCCCAGCGCTGACCGTAGCCGCAACATTCCCTACGGCAAGACCTTCCGCATCATCAACAAAGCGACCGGACGCCCCGCCGTCAGCCTGCCCCACGGGCTGCTCCATGACTCACGTGCTGACGACCGCAGCGAGCGCACACAGTTCGTGATTGTAGACCAGGGAATGGGTCTGGTGTCGCTGAAGTGCGCTGACGGCCGCTACGTCAAGGTCTATGGTGAGGGCCTGCCCGGCGATGTGCGCTTCACCACCGACGAACGGGAGGCCGAGGTGTTCCTCTGGCAGGACTATCTCGACCACGACTTCATGCTTTTCTCCCTCCGCAACCACCGCTACATCGGCAAGTCGCCCACCACGGGCAGTCCCTACTCAATGGACTTCGCCGGTCCCGATCCCGCCCGCCGCAACGGTGCCGTCCTGCAGTGGGAAGAACTGTAACGCAGCAACACTCTTGCCGTAACGCGGTAAGTTCATTTTGAGAGAGTGCACATTCTCTTGACCAATATAGGGGTATATTGCTCTCGAGAATGTGCACTCTCTGTTTGAGATTCTTTCATCTGTCGGCGGCGTGTTGAGCTGGAACAGGTCAGCAACGTACAGACTATACTGAATGCAAAATGGCCTTCTTGAAGTCTCCGAGCTTCGTGAAACTTTATTTGCGGGCAAATTGCGTTAATTCTCTATAATTACTCGTTTGTTTCATCGTTTTTTTGTACCTTTGCCGCATGATTTCGGTAGAAGGACTGAAAGTGGAATTTGGGGTGAAGCCCCTGTTCGCTGATGTGAGCTTCGTTGTTGGCGACCGCGACCGCATTGCCCTGGTGGGCAAGAATGGCGCGGGCAAATCGACGATGCTTAAGATTTTATGCGGTCAGGAGCACCCCACGGCAGGCAACGTCACGATGCCGCAGGGGCAGACGGTGGGCTACTTGCCGCAGGTGATGGTGCTCTCCGACGAGACCACCGTGCGCGAGGAGGCCCAGAAGGCGTTTGCCTCGCTGACGGCGCTGAAGGAGCGCGTGGAGCGGCTGGAGCGCCAGATGAGCGAGCGCAGCGACTATGAGAGCGACGACTATATGCAGCTTGTGGAGCGCTATACGCAGGAGCATGAGCGCCTGCTGATGATGGGTGCCGAAGCCCAAGAGGCTGAGCTGGAGCGCACGCTGATGGGTCTGGGATTCCTGCGCACCGACCTGGAGCGGCCCACGCGTGAGTTCTCCGGCGGCTGGCGCATGCGTATCGAGCTGGCAAAAATCCTGCTTGAGCGGCCTGACGTGTTGCTGCTCGACGAGCCGACGAACCACCTCGACATCGAGTCGATCCAGTGGCTCGAGCAGCTGCTGCAGCAGTGGAGTGGGGCGGTGGTGCTGGTCAGCCACGACCGCGCGTTCATAAACAACGTCACCAACCGCACGCTTGAGATTTCCTGCAGCCATGTCATCGACTACCGCGTCAAATACAGTGAATACGTGGTGCTCCGCCGTGAGCGCCGCGAGCAGCAGTTGAGGGCCTACGACAACCAGCAGCGTGAGATCCAGGAGATGCAGCAGTTCATCGAGCGCTTCCGCTATCAGGCGACGAAGGCGGTGCAGGTGCAGCAGAAGGTGAAGCAGCTGGAGAAAATTGTGCCCATTGAGGTCGACGAGGTGGACAATTCGGCCATGCACCTGAAATTTCCTCCCTGCCTGCGCTCGGGCGACTATCCGATTATCTGCGACGACGTGGCCAAGAGCTACGACCACGTGGTCTTTGAGCATGTCAACCTGACCATCAAGCGTGGCGAGAAGGTGGCCTTCGTCGGCAAGAACGGCGAGGGCAAGTCGACGCTCGTGAAATGCATCATGGGCGAGATTCCCTTCGACGGCATGCTCAAGGTGGGCCACAACGTGCAGATAGGCTATTTCGCCCAGAACCAGGCGCAACTGTTGGACGAGAGTCTGACGGTGCGCGACACCATCGACCGCGTTGCCCGTGGCGAGATCCGCCTGAGAATCAACGATATCCTCGGTGCCTTCATGTTTGGCGGCGAGGCTTCGGACAAGAAAGTGAAGGTACTCAGCGGTGGCGAGCGCAGCCGTCTGGCGATGATTCGCCTGCTGCTCGAGCCCGTCAACCTGCTCATCCTCGACGAGCCCACCAACCACCTCGACATGCCCTCGAAGGACGTGCTCAAGGAGGCCATACGCGCCTTCGACGGTACGGCCATCATCGTCTCGCACGACCGTGAGTTCCTCGACGGTCTCGTGACGAAGGTCTTCGAGTTCGGTGGCGGCAAGGTCAGGGAACATATTGGCGGAATCTATGAATGGATAGAGAATACAAAAGAGACCCACCCCCAGCCCCTCCCTGTGAGGGAGGGGAGTGGTCACCCTCAGGGACAAAAAGCCAGCGGAAAAACTATATACTCCCCTCCCTCGCAGGGAGGGGCCGGGGGTGGGTCTTCTTCATATAAGCAACAGCGCAACCAGTTGCGTAAGGCTGAGCGTGCCGTGGAGGAATCGGAGAAGAAGATTGCCAAGATGGAACAGCGGCTGAAAGAGCTCGACCAGCTATTTATGGACCCCGTCAAGGCCAGCGACATGACCCTCGTCATGGAATATACCGACATCAAGCGGCAGCTCGATGCCGAGGTGGAGCGATGGGAAGAGCTATCCGAACAGTTAGAACAATTATCTCAACAATAATCATTAACATCAAAAACTATGAAAGCAAAGCTTATGATTGCAGTTGCATCAATGGCCACCATGATGGCCTGCACCAGCAACAACAACGCACTGAAGTCGGGCATCGAGCTCGGCAACCTCGACACCACGACCGTCGCCGGTGATGACTTCTATGAGTATGCCTGTGGCGGATGGATGAAGAACAACCCGCTGCCGGCTGCCTACTCGCGCTACGGTTCATTCGACGTCTTGGGCGAGGAGAACAACAAGCGACTGAACGGCATCCTCGACGAACTGCTGAAGAAGAAGTTCGAGGCAGGTACGCCCGAGCAGAAACTCTCCGGTCTCTACAAACTGGCCATGGACTCCGTGAAGCGCGACCAGGACGGCGTCGCTCCCGCCATGGGCATCATCAACCGCTTGGAGGAGGCCCAGACGAAGGACGACCTCTTCGCTATCCAGCTGGAGCTGGCACCCTACGGTGACATGGAGTTCTACGGCGCTTATCTCGGTGCCGACGAGAAGGAGGCCACGCAGAACATCCTGAGCGTCAGCCAGGGTGGACTGACCCTCGGACAGAAGGACTACTATCTGGAGAACGACTCGGCAACGGCCAATATCCGTGAACAATACAAGAACCACATCGTGCGCATGTTCCAGCTCTTCGGCTTCAACGAGGAGCAGGCCATGAAGAAGCGCGACAACATCATGCGCCTGGAGACCCAGCTGGCCCTCGTCTCACGGTCGCGCACAGAGCTGCGTGACCCCCAGCGCAACTATAACAAGACGACCCTCGAGGACTTCCAGCAGGCTTATCCTCACCTGCAGTTTGAGAAGCAGATGAACGCCAAGGGCATCGAGACGAAGTATTTCGAGACACTCGTCGTCGGACAGCCCGAGTTCCTGGCCGGTGCCGACCGCATTGTCGAGAACATGACGGCCGACGAATATCGTGACTACATGGAGTGGGGACAGATTCAGAATGCTGCCGGCAAGCTGTCCAGCGAGGTGCAGCAGGCTAACTTCGAGTTCTTCGGCAAGGTGATGTCAGGCCGTCAGGAGGATCATCCCCTGTGGCGCCGCGCCGTCAGCCAGATTGAGCGCCAGATGGGCGAGGCCATCGGCAAGATCTACGTCGAGAAGTATTTCCCCGCTGAGGCCAAGGAGCGCATGGTGAAGCTTGTGGAGAATCTGCAGGTGGCGCTGGCCGAGCGCATCAAGGCTCAGGACTGGATGAGCGACTCCACGAAGCAGAATGCCCTGGACAAGCTCGCCACGTTCTATGTCAAGGTGGGCTATCCCGACAAGTGGACTGACCTCTCGGCTCTGAACATCGACCCTGAGAAGTCGTACTATGAGAATATGAACGAGTGCGGCCGCTTCTGGAACAAGTGGAACATCGAGCAGAAGGCTGGCAAGCCTGTCGACAAGGACGAGTGGTACATGTTCCCGCAGACGGTGAATGCCTATTATAATCCCACAACCAACGAGATCTGCTTCCCCGCCGGCATCCTGCAGCCTCCCTTCTTCGACATGACGGCCGACGATGCCTTCAACTACGGAGCCATCGGCGTGGTCATCGGTCATGAGATGACCCACGGATTCGACGACCAGGGTCGCCAGTATGACAAGGACGGCAACATGCACGACTGGTGGACGGAGCAGGACGGCCTGAACTTCAAGGAGCGCACCGACAAGTATGCCGACTTCTTCTCGGCTATCGAGGTGCTGCCCGGACTGAATGCCAACGGACGCCTGACACTGGGTGAGAACCTGGCTGACCACGGTGGCCTCCAGGTGGCTTATGCTGCCTTCCAGAATGCCACGAAGGAAGCCCCCCTCGCTGACGAGGACGGTTTTACGCCTGAGCAGCGCTTCTTCCTCGCCTATGCCGGCGTATGGGCCGGCAACATCACCGACGAGGAGATCCGCAACCGCACGAAGAGCGATCCCCACGCACTGGGTCGCTGGCGCGTCAATGGTGCTCTGCCCCACATCGATGCCTGGTATGAGGCCTTTGGTGTGACGCCAGACAACAAGATGTACATTCCCAAGGAGGAGCGTCTGCCCCTCTGGTAAAATTTTATTCTCAAGAATGCCTTTAAGACTTCCTGACCGGCTACCGGCCATCGATCTTCTGAAGCACGAGAACATCTTCGTGATGGATACGACGCGGGCGCATGCGCAAGACATACGTCCGCTTCGTATCGTCATTCTTAACCTCATGCCGCTGAAGATCACCACAGAAACAGACTTGATTCGTCTGCTGTCGAACACCCCCTTGCAGATTGACGTGAACTTCATGAAGCTCAAGAGCCATACGCCGAAGAACACGCCGATAGAGCACATGATGATGTTCTATCGCGACTTTGAATCGATGCGCGACGAGCGCTTCGACGGCATGATTATCACCGGAGCTCCCGTGGAGATGATGCCCTTCGAGGAGGTGAGCTATTGGCAGGAGATTGTCGACATCTTCCAATGGGCCCGCACCCATGTCACGTCGACTCTCTACATCTGCTGGGCCGCTCAGGCAGGTCTTTACTATCACTACGGTGTGCCAAAGTACGCCTTGCCTCAGAAGATGTTCGGCATTTACGAGCAGCATGTGCTGCAGCCGCTGATGCCCATCTTCCGAGGTTTCGACGACTCGTTCATGATGCCCCAGAGTCGCCACACCGAGTTGCATGCCGACGACATTCTGGTGCATCCCGAATTGCAGATTATTGCCGACTCGGCCGAGAGCGGCGTCAGCATCGTTGTGGCCCGTGGCGGTCGCGAGTTCTTCATCACCGGCCACATGGAGTATGCTCCCCTGACGCTCGACACGGAGTATCGCCGCGACCTCGGTGTCCGCACCGATGTCGGCCTGCCCGTCAACTATTATAAAGGCGACAATCCCGAGTTTGGACCGCGTGTCAGCTGGCGTGCACATGCGAACCTGTTCTATAGTAATTGGATCAACTACTACGTCTATCAGGAGACGCCTTACGACATCAACGCCATCCGATGAAACAAACGCTCGAACTGCTTGCCCCTGCCCGCAACTTGGCATGTGGCGTGGCTGCCATTGATCATGGCGCCGATGCCGTCTATATCGGGGCCAGCCGTTTCGGGGCACGCGCGGCTGCCGGCAATACGATTGATGATGTGACCGCGCTCTGCCGCTATGCCCATCAGTTCGGCGCACGTGTCTACGTGACCGTCAACACTATTGTCTATGATGACGAACTCAAAGACACCCAACGATTACTCTCGGACTTGAAGTCCGCACAGGTCGATGCTATCCTCGTGCAGGACATGGCCGTGCGGCAGATGGCCCTTGACTTAGGACTCACCATCCACGCTTCCACCCAGACAGACAACCGCACACCTGATAAGGTGCGTTGGCTGACATCGCTGGGCTTCCGTCGTGTGGTGCTGGCCCGCGAACTGGACATCGACGAGATTGCGGCCATCCATGCTGAGGTGCCTGATACCGAACTCGAGGTCTTCGTCCACGGTGCCCTCTGCGTCAGCTACAGCGGTTTGTGCTATGCCTCTCAACACTGCTTCGGCCGCTCGGCCAACCGTGGCGAGTGCGCTCAGTTCTGTCGCATGAAGTTCGGCCTCATTGATGCTGACGGTCGCATCATTGAGCATGACCGCTACCTGCTTTCGCTGAAGGATATGTGCCAGATTGATAATCTTGAGCGTTTGGCCGCTGCAGGTGCCACCTCGTTTAAGATTGAAGGGCGCCTGAAGGACGTCGGCTACGTGAAGAACGTTACGGCGGCCTACAGCGAGCGCCTCAATCAGATTGTCGGCAGTCATCCCGACCGTTATGAACGGGCCTCACGTGGACGGGTTCGCTACACCTTTACACCTGATCTACGCAAGACTTTCAACCGCGGCTATACCACCTACTTTGCAGATGGTCGTCAGCCCGACATCGCTTCGTTCGACACGCCCAAGGCCATGGGCGAGTTTGTCGGCACAGTGAAGGAACTGCATGGGACTTCGTTCAATGTGGCCGGCACGGCTCGCTTTGCCAATGGCGACGGGCTCTGCTTCGTCAACGACCGCAAGGAACTCGAGGGCTTTCGCGTCAACCGCGTTGAAGGTAATCGTATCTTCCCCCTGAAGATGCCTACGTCACTCCGCCCCGGCCTGCGCCTCTATCGCAATAATGATCAGGAGATGGAGCGCCTGCTCTCGAAACCAAGTGCCGAGCGCAAGATTGAGGTCACGATGGCCCTCCGTGCCACCCCCGACGGTTTTGCGCTGCGGATGGACGATACCGAGGTCAGCATGCCAATGGAGCATCAGATTGCCGAGAAGCCGCAGCGCGAGAACATCATCCGCCAACTCACCAAACTCGGCAGCACCCCCTACACGTGCTCCGACGTCGACCTGCCCGCCGACTTCAACTATTTCATTCCCAGTAGTCTGCTTGCCGAACTCCGCCGCAAGGCCGTCTCTGACTATACTCTTCACTCAAAAAAGAATGAGGTGCTGGTGGTTGATACCCCTGTCATCCATGAGCAGGACTACGCCCTACCTTATTTATATAATGTAGCCAACCGTCTTGCCCGTCGCTTCTATGTCGCTCAAAACATCAGGACGGCCGATGCCTTCGAGCTTAGTGAGCCTCGCCATGCCATACTCATGCAGTGTCGTCACTGTCTACGCTTTGCCTTGGGCTACTGTGTGAAGCATGGCGGACGCCACCCCCAGTGGCGCGAACCTCTTGCCCTCCAGCTTGGCGACGGCCGTCGCTTCCCTTTGGAGTTCGATTGCCGCAACTGTCAGATGAATGTCCTGGGGGAAAGATGAAAAGTGAAAGATGAAAATAGTAAATTACCTTTTTACCTTTTTACTCTTCCTCACGTCCTGCTATCGTCAGGAGGTGCAGACCAGCGATGCCCTGCCCTTGACTGAGGCACAGATGGACAGCATATCGTTCTATTCCACCCACCACTACACTCAGAACTATAATTTCCTCGTCCGTGCTGATTCGCTTGGCATCATTGTCCAGATTCCCAGTGAGACCGTCTCCGGCATGCTTGTAGACACAACGATGGTCATCAGGGGCGACCGCCTCGTCGTGGCCGACATCATTACGATGCCTACTGACTCCGTCGATACGGTCTGGGTGCAGGTGGCCCGTGATGCCCTGACGATGGGCTGGATTCACGAGAGTGAACTGCTGCCTGCCGTTAGTCCCGACAGCCCTATCTCGCAGTTCATCGACTTCTTCTCCGACACCCATCTGCTCATCATCCTCGCCTTCGTCGTTGTCGTAACAGCAGCCTTCACCATCCGCGGCCTCTCCCGGCGCAATGCCAAAATAATCCACTTCAACGACATTCCTTCGTTCTATCCCACGCTGCTGGCCATCCTCGTGGCCGCCTCGGCCGTCTTCTACAGTTCCATCCAGCTGTTCAATCCCTCATCCTGGCGCCACTACTATTATCACCCGACGCTCAACCCCTTTACCGTGCCCCTCCATCTGGGACTTTTCCTGGCCTCCGTCTGGGCTATGCTCATTGTTGCCATTGCAGCTTTCGACGATGTCCGTCGACATCTTCAGCCTGCCGATGCCTTCTTCTATGCTCTCGGTCTTGTTGGCGTCTGTGCCGTTGACTATGTCTTGTTCAGTATCTCCACATTATATTATATAGGTTATCCCCTTCTTGCCATCTACATCGTCTTCGCTGTCGTGCGTTATTTCCGCACTTCCCGTCCCCGCTATCGCTGTGGCCAATGCGGAACCACTCTCCATCAGAAAGGCCTATGTCCCAAGTGCGGAGCCTTCAACGAGTGACAGAAACTGGAAAAATACCTACTTTTGGGGATTGTGGGTGTCAGGAATCTTTTGTAATTTTGCAGGCAACTATTGGTACGCAGGTGTCTCACCTGCGGCTGACTCGCGGGTGAGACACCCGCGTACCAAAGCAAACCAGTTAAATAACTTTAGTTATAAGCCGCATTGTTGTGAAATTATTAATATTAACAATAAATCACTGAATATGAAGAGAATATCTACTTTGTTCATGGTGCTGATGGCACTGATGGCATTGCCTCTGACGGCCGGGGCCGCAGAGACAGTTTTCGACTTTGAGAACAACCCGCAGGGGTGGCCCGTGGGCGAGGGTGTGAACTTCGCCGACGGCAACCTGACCACCCCCCTTGTCGTTGACGAGGTGACACTGACTAACGTGCAGGGCAACGCTACGCAGCCAGCCCGCATCATGAAGGCTAACGACGGCATCAGTGCCCTCTATGTCTACAAAAACGGTTCCATCCAGCTGAGCGTGGCCGATGGTCGCGCTATCACGAAGATTGAAGTGACGATGAAGACGGGTAGCTTCGACCTCGTGGCCGACAATGGCAGCGTGGCTGACAACGTTTGGACGGGCAATGCCCAGCAAGTGCTTTTCACTGCATCGGCCACGCGCCAGATGCTGAAACTCGTCATTACTTCCGACGCCGCCAACGATGAGACCGTGAAACCCGTTGTTGAGACTTTTGACGTGGAGGCTGCTGACATCGCTGCCTTCAACGCCGTGGAGGACGGCAAGGTGGTGAAGCTGACCCTGAAGGATGCACAGGTGAACGGCTGCAAGTTCAATGACTACTACGTTGAGGATGCCTCGGGCGCCACGGTGTTCAAGGGCGTGACGCTGACGGTGGGCGACGTGCTGAACGGATACATCATCGGCACCAAAAGCACCGACGCGAATATCGACTACAAGAACGACCCTGCCGTGGCCGTGGAATATCAGCTGACGGCCACCGACGCCTCGACGTTCACCGCTGAACCCACGGTGCTCATGGGCACGACAATGACCATCGGCGGTGCCTGCCAGCAGGCTTCCTACGGACGGCTGGTCACCCTGACCGACGTCAGCATCAGCGGCGGCGGACAGAACAAGACCATGACCGACGCCGAAGGCAACACGATGAAGGCGCGCGACTATATGGGCGTGCTGTCCGCAGACTATACGTGGCCGGAGAAGGCTGCGAAGATTACGGGCGTGGTGATTTACTACATGACCGGCTGGTTCCTGATGCCCATCTCGGCCGAGGCTATCGTGGAGGCAGGCACGCAGGAGGAGACCGTGTTCGACTTCGCCCTGAACAACATGTCGCTGCCCATCGGACAGAACGGTGCCGATAGCGAGCTGGGCAACCTGGCCGGTAAGGCTGTCACGATGGGCGACGTCACGCTGACGTTTGTCAATTCGCCTACGATGCCGACACGCTATTATAATATGTCGTCACGGGGCAATATGTTCCAGATGATCGCCAACGGACAGTTGCGCCTGACGGCTGCTGAGGGACGCGCCATCACGTCGATTGTGGTGAAGCCAAACTATACGACCAACGCCGCAACGGGCGCAATAGTCACTAACGTCAGCTGGACGGTCGACAAGGGTGAGGGCACACTCAGCACCGACAAGATGACTTGGACGGGCAATGCCGCCAGCGTGCGCTTCACGGGCACGGGTGCTACCTATCTTGACAGCATCATCGTGGTGACGGCTCCTGCCGACGCAAGCACGGTGACGAGCGAGGGCGACGTCTTCACTGAGGTGGCCTCGATTGCTGAATTCAATGCCCTGACAACGGGCACGCTGGCCAAGCTGCAGCTCAGCGACGCCATCGTCTCGGCCACGGCCCTCGGACCCAGCCGCTGGACCATCTATGTGCAGGATGCCACGGCCGGTGCCCACATGTATTGCATGCCCTTCGAACTGAAGGCTAACGATGTGCTCAACGGTGTCCTCTATGTCGTGAAGAGCGACCAGACGGCCGGTTCGCGCATGGCAATGACCGAAAAGACCAGTTCCGCTGACTTCACGGTCACGGCCAATGGCACGGTGACTCCCGTCGAGGGAACCATTGCCGAGGTGAACGTGGCTGCAAACATAAACCGTGTCGTGAAGGTCAGTGGCGTGCAGTTCGCAGGCACCAGTGCTACGGCAGCCACGCTGACCGACATTGAGGGCGCTACCATCACGGTGAACAACACCGCTTCCGGCATGTCGCCCTACGTTATCACCGACAGCTTCGTCGGCATCAACTACGAACGTGCTACGGTCGTCGGTATCCTCTACGGCATGACCAAGGGCAACAGCCTCTATCCGCTCAGCATCACTGAGGATGTGATTACTGACGGCATCGCCGACTCTCAAGTCTCAAGTCTCAACTCTCAACCTTCAGTGTTCAACCTGCAGGGTCTCCGTCTCAACCGCCTGCAGAAGGGCCTGAACATCGTCGGAGGCAAGAAGGTGCTTGTGAAATAGCCGCAGATTACGCAGTTTATAAACGGATTTGGGCTGCGCAGGAGTCAACCTCCATGCGCAGCCCAAATATTATTTGTCATTTATTCTGTCAGTCTTTTACAATTCGCCCTAACAGTGTATCCTTATAGTAATATCTCGTAAGCGACAGCATCTCATATTCAGGCAAGCTCTCCAGATACTCTAACAAAGGCTCTTGCCAATCTGCTCAACGATGCCACATTCCAAGGCATTTCCTATCATATCCCCCTCCTTTCTTGAATGATTTCCTTCAATCTCTGTTCTATCAGCCTCCAATCTTGGTTCAGGTTCACCGTGCTGACTCGGCAGGGGACTCGTTTTCCAGATTCTTCAAGTATGAGAGTATCTGTGACAGATGGTTGCGAGGTATCTTGCCCGTGAGGGTCAACGTCGCTTGCCCTCGGAGATATACGAACTCGGCTTTTCCAGTATGGCCTGAAAAACGGTATCAAAACGGCAGGTCTTCAAAGTATTCTTCCTCGCAGGCAAAACATGTAGGCTCAATGATTTCCGATTTGGCGATGTCCTTTATCTTGGAGCGGTAGTCACCGTATATGCGGAAGTTCTCGATTTCCTCGCGGCGCTTGCGGCTGATTTCCGCGAAGTCCTGCTCACGCTCGATTCCGAGGTAGCGACGGCCAATGAGGTTGGCGGCGATGCCCGTCGTGCTGCTCCCTGCGAAGGGGTCGAGCACCCAGGCGTTCTTGTCGGTTGAGGCGAGGATGATGCGGGTGAGCAGGGCCAGCGGCTTCTGCGTCGGGTGCTTGCCGCACGACTTCTCCCACGGGGCGATGGCTGGCAGCCGCCACACGTCGGTCATCTGCTTGTCGTCGTTCAACTGTTTCATCAGCTCGTAGTTGAAATGATGCGGTTTCTTGGCCGATTTACGTGCCCAGATGATGAACTCGGTCGAGTAAGTGAAGTAGCGGCAGGAGATGTTTGGCGGCGGATTGGTCTTAGCCCACGTCACGACATTCAGAATCTTGAAGCCCAGTTCGGTGAGGCTGTTGGCAACGGAGAAAATATTGTGATAGGTGCCCGAAATCCAGATGGTACCGTCCTCCTTCAACTTGTCGCGGCAGAGGCCAATCCAGCGCTTATTGAAGTCGTTGATTTGCTCTGGCGTGCCGCCCCTGTCCCATTCGCCCTTGTTGACCGAGACGATTTTGCCAGCCTGCACCGATATTCCGTCGTTCGACAGGAAATAGGGCGGGTCGGCAAATATCATGTCGAACTTGAAATTGAACTGCGGAAGCAACTCAAAGCAATCACCGTTGAGGAGGGTGAAGTCGTGGTTAGGGGATTTGTAGTATGCTTTAATCATATTAAAGTTGATACGAATGTAGATATATTTGTGAGATTATACACGCTTGGGATAGCGTTGTAAGCTTCTTCCAACTTGTTACGAGCAGATTTCCAGCCTATGCCATCAGTTATCCACACGAACTCAAAACCACTGACTGAATTAATCTTGGGTGCCAATTCTGTATAGGCACGAGCCACCTCGTTGAGTTTTGAACCACCGCCGCTATAGAAGTTCACCTCAATGAGATATTTCTTCTCATGTGTCTCTATATAGAAGTCGAAGCGTTTCTCGTCAGTACCAAGCACCGAAAGTTCTGGGAACTCCGACGAGTAAACCTCTTGTCGGAAGCTGATGCCGTTTTCACGGAGTATACGGGCAACCGTACCTTCCATGATATGACCACTCCGATTCTTGCGGGCATTGGTGTCAAGTCCAGTTTCAATGCCAAAGACGTAGTCAACCAGATTTTTGATGCGGCGCGACTGGAAAATCTCAGCCAGTCCTGTGCCTTGCAGAAACTCTACAACCTTTGCTGCCGATTCAAAATAGCTTTTCAAGAGCACTACATGACCACAACTGTCAACAACAGGCTTCTTGCCTTCGTCTCTGACGGCAATCAAGATGCCCAGCACCTCAAATACCTTTTGGTCACGTTGCCATATCTCGCTGACACCCTTCTCTAAATTATCTTTGCCAATGAGGTAGTTCAATGTGTTCAGACTCATTTCAACATCTGCTACATTAGCAGAAATTTTGTCGAAGTCGCAGAAGAAATCCAAAGTTTGATTAGTCTCTTGAAGTTGAGACATAAACAGGTTAAAATCCTTATTCATAATTCTTGATCAGTAGTTCTGTTAGTTTTCCTCGTTTGCTTGGATTGGCATTGATGAAGCGGGCGGCATTGACACGTTCAATGCGGTACTCCTTGTAGAGTTCTTCAAAGAATCGGTCTTCTGAATTCTTAGACGAGCAGTCAGCATTGCTTTCCATCCAATAGCATCCCGCATCGCTGAGTTGATGACAGAAAGCAGCCAATTGTCGCTGGTCGTCATCATTGAAGTCTCCCTTTGCGTATGCCGTAAAACTCGATGTGGCATCCAACGGACGATAAGGCGGGTCGAGATAGACGAAAGTCAATCCTTCAACGTGTGTCATCGTCTGTGTATAGTCTCCCTGACATATCTCGATGTTGGCTTGTCGTAACAACTGGCTATCAGCCCTTAATACCGATGCATTACAGATGGTGGGATTAGTATAGCGACCGAAAGGAACGTTGAACAGTCCCTTCCCGTTCACCCTGTAAAGGCCGTTGAAGCAGGTCTTGTTCAGAAATATCAGTTGGGCTACCCTTATGATGCCGTTGCCTACGTGCTGGTTATACCTATCGCGAATCTCATAGAACTTTGCGCTTCGCGCTTCCTGTCCACTTGTCGCCAGATAGTCACATTCCATCAGGGAAAGCACATCAATCAGCGGTTCTACATCGTCGCGGATTGTCCTGTAGGCCAAAATCAGATCCTCGTTCACGTCATTGATAATTGCCTTGCGAATGTTGCCAAAATGCTGCAACATATAGAACAGCATTGCACCGCCGCCAACAAACGGCTCGACGTAAGTGAACGGTTCTAAGCTAATCTGTTTGGGCAGATGCGCTGCCAGTTGACTCAATAGTTGCCCCTTGCCGCCTGCCCACTTCAAAAATGGTTTTGCCTCTGTGCTCATTGCTCTTTTGTCGTTTGGCTGTGGACAAAAGAAAGCGTACCCTCTTCCCATTCACCACTTAACGAAGGCCGTCCACCACAGA